>ERZ773027.46-NODE-46-length-81566-cov-11.744084_pt1 | contig 81566 bp, 78 predicted proteins | sample MGYA00511032_ERZ773027 | MGnify/ENA primary metagenome ERZ773027 (study PRJEB29015, sample SAMEA2738138) | human oral metagenome | biome: human oral; feature: human-associated habitat; material: saliva | place: China | collected 2190 ... | reverse complement strand
AAACTTCTGTTCCCATTGCTATGCCCGTCAGAGGTTCCTTCAGTTCGCATTTGATGGTTCTCAACTTCACACAACCGTAAAAAGCATCGTTTCCAATGTATACAACATTATGAGGTATTCTCATTGCTGTCAATCCAACACACCCATAAAAGGCTTGTGCTGATATTTTCGTTACATTTTCGGGAATATTACATTCTCCCTTCTTCCCGCTGGGACATTGTATCAGTGTTGCCATATCTTTACTAAACAACACACCGTCCTTACTACAATACTTTTTATTGTTCTCTTCCACGTCTATTCTTTCCAACTGCGCACAGGACATAAAAGCCCATTTTCCGATTTTTTCAACGAGATTAGGGATTTTAATAGATGTCAAACCGTGACAACCCAAAAAGGATTTATCGTTAATAGATTTCAATGTATTTGGTAAAGTTACGGCTGTCAGACCTTCGCACATATAAAAAGCCTGTTTTCCAATTCCTGTAACGGCATACGCAGTACCATCGTGAGTTGTTGATTCGGGTATTGAAAGCACTCCTTTTAGTTTTACTGTATAGCCTCCTCTTGGCTTTTCCGATACCACATAAACTTCTTTGACTTCCTTGCTGACTATTTTGTAGAAAAGTGTTCCATCGGTAAAGTCATATGGTTTAACTTGTGCTTTTACCTCCATTTGTACGTTTGCCAATAGCAAACAAACAAGACCTAATAAGAAATTCTTTTTCATAATAGAATAATTTATCGTACATCTGTACACTGGTTAATAATTTAATATGAATATTGATAAATACTGCAAATTGCATCAAGAGGTTTATCAAGATCATTTGCGGTAACGAACACCCCCATATTTTGGGAACTATTGGTAGTTATGGATTTATTCATCTGTCGCAAATATAGACATTAAAATCTATAAATCCAAATTTATCTACCACTTTTCCAAGTAACCAATGTGCATTTAAATGTATTAAGAATAACTTCTATATTTAATTCAACAAGTTGTGTTGAGAATGGAAGCAATTTATAATATACCAAGCAACGTTTGGTATAGCGTTAGTAGTGTAGAACTCTATTTATAATGTCTCTGAAGAATATGTATTTCTTATTATGAATTATCTCATAATACGATACGAGCACTATAAATAGAGTTCTTATAACTATAGGATACTCATTGTGTGAATATGAGTTATACTATGTTTGTTACATTTACTTAATTGTGTACTAACGTACCAATATCTTCGCCATCTATAACTTTCTTTAGATTACCAACAATGTCCATATTGAAAACATAGATAGGAAGGTTATTCTCTTTGCACATAGTAGTGGCAGTAAGGTCCATAACCTTTAACCCTTTGTTGTAAATCTCATCGTAAGTAATTTCAGAGAACTTAGTAGCTGTTGGGTCTTTCTCAGGGTCTGCTGTGTACACACCATCTACACGTGTACCTTTTAACATAACATCGGCTTCAATCTCTATACCACGCAGGCTCGAACCTGTATCGGTGGTGAAGTAGGGATTGCCTGTACCAGCTGAAAATATACAAACGTATCCAGATTCGAGTGCTTCTACTGCTTTCCATTTATTGTAGAACTCGCCAATAGGTTCCATACGTATTGCCGTCATCTCTTTCGATTTAACACCAAAAGCACCTAACGCCGAACTTAATGCGAGCGAATTAATAACGGTTGCACACATACCCATCTGGTCGCCTTTTACACGGTCGAAACCTTTCTGGCTACCAGTTAAGCCACGAAAGATGTTGCCTCCACCAATTACGATACCAATCTGCACACCCATATCGTGTATTTCTTTAATTTGGCGTGCATAGTCTTCAAGGCGTTCTGTATCTATGCCATATCCTTGTTTGCCCATTAAGCTTTCGCCAGAAAGCTTTAGTAGAATTCTTTTAAATCTTGCCATACTTTATTTCTTTAAATTCGTAACTTCTAATAGTTCCTTTTTTATCTCGAAGAATTAAGTGTCCATCGTCTTCCACTTCAACGATAGCTCCTTCAAACACCCCGTTTGCATCTTCGTAAGTATAAAAACCTTTCGACCGATACAATGCATCGTGATACATTGCTGCAATTGTACCATAGTTTGCACTACGAATAAGTTCGTAGTTGCGTTCGAATGCTTCAATAATATGTTGCAATAATTCTTCTCGATTAACTTCTTTTCCTAAGATTTGTTTAAGTGAAACTGGATTAGGTGCATCGCTTTTAAACTCCGTTTGGTTTACATTTAGTCCTACACCAAACACACAGTCTTTAATTCTGCCACAACTTAATTTGGTTTCTATCAGTGTACCGCTTAGTTTTTTGTCGTTCCAATATATATCGTTAGGCCATTTCAGCGTAATGCTACCATTGTTTACGTAGTGTAGCAATGCTTCTCGCAACGATAAGGCACCATATTCTGATAGTAGAAACTGACAAGCAACAGGTACTTCGGAGGGGTGTAAGAGTACAGAGAACAATAGGTTTTTGCCTACTTCGCTTTCCCACGAGTTAGAACCTTGTCCGCGTCCGGAAGTTTGGAAGTCAGCCACAGCCACCGTCATTTGTTCTGTTTCTGTAGGCGTATAAGTTTTTAAATAGTCGTTCGTGCTACTTACCGTTTCTAACCGCACTATTTTGGTTGTCGATATCTTTTCTTTTTGAAAAGCTGCTCGTATCTTTCGAATAATGTTCATACAAGTAAAAGTATAGTTGCTGTTTTTGTTTTTCCTCATCAAATAAATGGTAGAAAGGCATCTTTAACGTGTCGTATTTCGTATTTATCGGGCACTCCAACAATGGTTATTATATCGAAACGTATTTCACGGTTTAGACAATGTCCCTTAATATATGCATTAGCTGCAATAGAAATGGAACGTATTTTCTGTGGTGTTACAGCAGTATCGGCATTGGCAAATTGTTCGTTTCTACGTGTTTTAACCTCTACAAATATGTAAACATCGTTTTCAATGGCTACTATATCTATATCGCGCTGACCATATTTCCAGTCTCTTTCTACAATTCTGTAGCCTTCGCGCATAAGATATTCGCATGCTATTTGTTCGCCCCATTTGCCGGTTTCGTTGTGTAATGCCATACTATTCGAAATGATAGGTTGTTGAAAAATAAAAGTAAACAGCTTGTCTGTTCTTATTGTGCCACAAAGGTATGGCTTTTTTCCCAATTATAAGATTAATATTGTAATTTTGCGTGCTATATATAAGAAGATATGAGTAGCGAAGAACAAATAGAAAAAGACAAGTTTTATATGGGACATGCCTTGATGTTAGCAGAAGAAGCTTTTAAGAAGGGAGAGGTTCCTGTTGGTGCTGTAATAGTGTGTCGAGATAAAATTATAGCACGAGCATACAATCTTACAGAGGCTTTGATAGATGTTACTGCCCATGCAGAGATGCAAGCCATAACGATGTCTGCTAACGAATTGGGCGGAAAATATTTGCAAGACTGTACGCTCTATGTAACGGTAGAACCTTGCGTAATGTGTGCAGGTGCATTGGGGTGGGCACAAATAAGGCGTGTTGTTTATGGTTGTAGCGACGAGAAACGTGGCTTTTCTGCCTTTGCTCCACAAGTGCTCCACAAACGAACTATTGTAACAAAAGGTGTGCGAGAAGAAGAATGTAAACTGTTGATGCAACAATTCTTTAAACAACGACGATAAACAGATAGAATAAATTGAGATATCTAATAGCAGCACGACAGATATCTGTAACGAACGTCACAGATATCTAATTTGCAAGTTAGAGATATCTAAAAAAATCAGTACGTTTAAACCACTACCTTTACATTAGCGACCGACGGAAACAAATGGAATAAACAAGATGTAATATGTTGTGGTCTAATGGCTGACTGATGTATTGTAGAGCAAACTATATTAAACTTTATGAAAACCTATTGATTACAACATCTTAAATTTAGAGAAGTCGGTAATTCTTAAAAGCTCATCGAACGATACATTATTGTGTTCTTGCATATAGTTTTCTACTGCTACAACGTATTTTGTTCGGAATATACGATGCCCTAAAGCCTGATTAACTACCCAATGAATTTTCCCTATATGAAGATCGCGCTCAAACTGTGGGCGACTATCAAAGTCTTTTAATTGGTATACGCTCATTAAATAAAACGATAAACAATCGGAGACTATATGGTCGCGTGTCATTTGCTGCCTTTGTAATGGTGTGTAGTATTTTAGATAGAGTGGAAAGTCCTCACCTAAATATTTATCAAGCGAAATTCCTACAGTTCCATTTCCCACAACAATGCTTTGGTCTAATGCAGATATCTGCGCATAGATACGCGGCACGTCTATATTTGGCAATTTATGTTTTAAGTATTTAAAAGCAGCACTAAGTTGTTCGTTTAAGTCATCGACATTTGCATATTCCGACTCTACAGACGCAATAAGCGCTTGCAGTGTGGTATCTTGATAGAACTTTAAGAATTTAGCATTTATATCGGGGTCGGTAGCACTCCCAAGTTCTACCACATCTTCTATAAGCGTACGTGTTTCCATTGGATATTCAGTGTTCATTTGTTGCAACGCCGAGAAATCGCCTGTAGTTAGGTAACGATATTCTAAGCGATCGTAACGTTCTATTTGCACAATGTTACTATTTTCTTCCTCTTCAGAAGAAATTTTTATATGGCAGCTTGTTAGAACTATACACAATGCAAACAATATGTAATAAACTCTTCTCACTACTTCTTTTTTTTGACTAATTTAATCTGTTCTTTAACTGCAAAAGTACTTAAAAATATTTAATCGTACAACTACTCTGCTAAAAATCTTAAAATACAGCATTCGGTTTACTATCTTTACACATATTTTGTGCAATAGTTCTATGCCTATTCTTTTTCTAATTTACTGAATGTATCTTTTTTGTTTGCGTAGTATTGCCAGAGAATAGAGTAGGGGGTGCGTTTGTCTTTGTAGCCTTGTTGTTTAGTATGTTCAAACAAATTTCGCCATCTCTTAAAGTCTCGTCTTGCTTTTATAACGGCAAAGCAATCGCGCCAATTAAACTTTAATAGCAACATTTGTAGAGCCGCTATATAGTCTAATACCCATCTAACACGCATTACATATTTTAATTCTTCCTCAGGAAGATTTTTCCATAGCATTGTTAAGTTGTTACGGAAGTTAAGGAAAGTTTTTCTTGGATTCGATTTTGGTAGTGTGCCTCCGCCTTCGTGATAAACACAACTTGTTGGGAAACAAAATATCTTTCGTCCCTTCAGTTGTAGTCGCCAGCATAAATCTATTTCTTCGTTGTGTGCAAAGAAACGTTCGTCAAATCCACCTACCGACCAGTAATCTTTAGAGCGTATCATAAGACAAGCTCCTGTAGCCCAAAAAATCTCCGAATTTGTATCATATTGTCCGTTGTCTTCTTCTACATTTTCGAATATTCTTCCCCTACAAAATGGGTAGCCATATTTATCCAGGAAACCACCAGCAGCTCCTGCATATTCAAAGTTATCTTTATTGTAAATGGAAAGCAATTTAGGTTGGCAAGCAGCAATAGTCTGTTTTGCGTCCATTTCTTCTATTAGTTCTGTTAGCCAGTGGTGTGTTACCTCTACATCGTTGTTTAACAATATGTAGTATTCGCTTTCTACCTGTTTTAATGCTTTATTGTAGCCTCCAGCAAAACCATAGTTCTGGTCTAACACAATGGTTCTTACCTTTGGAAATTCTTTGGCTAACCATTGTAGAGAATCGTCGGTAGAAGCATTGTCGGCTACAATAATTTCAGCTTCGTCTTGCGAGTATCTAACTACCGATGGTAGATATTTCTGTAACATCGCCTTACCATTCCAATTTAAAATAACAATGGCTACTTTCATAATAGTTCTATTTTTAATGCAGATTTATCGAAGTTAAATTCGCCGAGTTGTACTCTCATAATCTGGTTGTCGTACGATTCTTTAACTTGAGCAGGCGAAAGCTCTACCCGAATATAGTTTTTAGTAAATCCGTGCATTGCTTTTCCTCGTACAGCTTTCTCGAACAACACTTCTGCTTCGTGTCCTATGTGCTCTGCATAAAAATTGTGTGTCATTTGGTCAGAAAGTTGCAACAGCTTCTGTGCACGACGTTTCTTTTCCTTATTGTCTACAATATATGGTATGGAAAGAGCCGATGTGCCTGGCCGTTCAGAGTAAGGAAATACGTGGAGTTGTGTGATGGGTAACGATGAAATAAAATTGTAGCACTCATCAAACAGTTGTGGTTCTTCGCCTCTACAGCCTACCATAACATCAACACCAATAAAGGCATCTGGTGTAATTGTTTTTATAAGGTTTATTTTATGGGCAAACAGTGCTGTGTCGTAACGCCTATGCATTAGCTTTAGCACTTTGTCTGAACCACTCTGTAATGGTATATGGAAGTGCGGCATAAAAGCACGCGATTGTGCACAAAATTCTATAAGTTTATCATCAATAAGATCTGGCTCGAGCGAACTTATCCGAAAACGTTCAATACCTTCCACCTTGTCTAAAGCCTTCACCAAGTCTAAGAAACTTTCGCCTGTTGTTCTACCAAAGTCGCCAATGTTTACACCAGTCAATACAATTTCTTTTCCTCCTTCTGCTGCTGCCTCTTCGGCTTGTTTTACGAGCGATTCTATATTAGGATTACGCGAAAAGCCACGTGCAAAAGGTATGGTGCAATAAGTGCAGAAGTAGTCGCAACCATCTTGAACTTTTAAGAAGTAGCGTGTGCGGTTACCTCTCGAACAACTGGGTTGAAACTTCACAATATCTTTTGTTTTTACCGAATGGTAGCTACCTTGTTTTGCTTGTCCGTCAAAGTTGTTCCATGCATTGCTAAGATATTGTATTAAGTCTGCTTTCTCGTTACTTCCTAATACCAAGTTTACGTTTGGAATATTGGCAACTCGTTCGCTTTCTAATTGTGCGTAGCAACCTGTAACCACGATAAAAGCACCTGGGTTTTGTCTTGCCATACGGTTGATAACCTGTCTACATTTATGGTCGGCAACCTCTGTAACCGAACATGTATTTATAAGGCAAATGTCGGCTACTTCGTCCTTTTTGGCTTCTCGTACACCCATATCACGCAGCATACGAGCAAAAGTGCTAGTCTCAGAGAAATTAAGTTTGCACCCTAAGGTGTAATATTTTGCCGTTTTTCCTTGAAACGAAGATGTATCTATCATAGGTGCAAAGGTACAGTTATTCCATCGTTCTGCCAAATTCAATGTATACGTTCGTGTGTTTTATAGCTCTACTTTGGGTATCTCATATATAATAAGGTGTAAGTACTTTTGCTAATATAAAGAAAAAACAGCCTGAAACCACAGTAAACACGGCTCTCTGCCGATATTCTCTATACTTGTTTTCGTGTTATTTTGATATTTTTTCTTAATTTGTTTGCAGTTTTTAGTTAATATTGTTACCTTTGCCCCCGAATTAAAACAGATTTAACAAGTGATACAAATAAACCAACAAATTATAACATTGTTCTACGCCTTGTATAATAAAGGTGTAAATGCAACTGTTTCGCTTGCAAAATTATGTTTAGGAGATATATATTCTCAAAAGGCATCTGCTTTACTCTCAATGTTAAAGAAAGAGAATAGCGAAAGAAAGATAGCTAAATATTTGGTAGTTCCAAATATTTGTATACTCTCTCTCTCTCTCTCTCTCTCTAGTAAAGCCAGGTCTAACTAAAATTCTAATTTTTTGCGTACGCGCGCGTGAAGCGTGTCGTGCAAACTATAGTAAACAAAGGACTTTCAGAAGTTTCCTTTGTTATTTTTTTGTGTCCTTATCTAACTTTTATAAGGGCAAAATAACTCAGAATTTACAAACAAAAGTATCATAATAATATGAAGAAAAAAACAAAAAGTTTAAAGGCTTACGAAAAGCCTGAATGCAATGTCATAAGAATTGCGACAGAATATGTCTTTTGTACTTCAGTAAGACCTGATGCATCAAATTCAAGTGAAGCTGAAAATAGTACTATGTGGGAAGAAAATTATGACATGTTTAATGGAGAATTTGAGATTTAAATTATTCAATTAAAGTTAAGTTAATAAGATGGAAATAAGAAAAACTTTTTTATTGTTATTTTGTGTAGCTTTTGTTATATCATCTTGCACTAAAGATGACTTTGCATTAAATAAATCTACAGAAGAGAAAACAGGTCTTAACTTCTCAATAACTGAAACGGATTATGAAAATGTTAAGACTAATGCCACAAGGTCTGATAGAACTTTAACGCAGTCAGAGCTTGTAAGTTTAGGCGACAATATTGAAGCCACAGTTGAAGAAAGAGTACCTAGTTCCTATTCTCATACAAGAGCTGAGACTCGTGCCATTACTACCCCTAAACATTATTCTATTCGTGCTTATCAAAATGGAATATTAAAAGGGAGAATGAAAGGTACCTTTAATGGCAATACCTTTACTCCTGATGCCGGGACAGCATCTAAAATGAGTTTAGAACCAGGTGAATATGATTTTTTATGCTATAATGACAAATTTCATGAAGTCGGTGAGGATATAGAATTAAGTTTGGTTGATGCAAAAGATGCGTATTTTTGCCAGAAGAAGGTAACTATTTACAATCAAGCAAAACAAGATGTTCCTTTTGAGATGAAACATGCTTGTGCACGTATGAATGTAAGATTAGAATGTTATGGAAAGGCTGGGACGAATGTTGTTGCAAATATATCCCCTGTAACTTCTAATGCACCAACAAAAATTACGTATGATAGAAATTCGAATTCATTTGTACCTACAAATGGAGTTGTTACTGGCGGTACTCAAACATACTCTACTATGCATGACCCCGATAAGAGAACTGGTGAGCCTGCATGGGTAGATGCTGATGAATATCTTTATTTCCTGCCTGGTACTGATTGTACTAAATTACAAATGAGTTTTGTGAGTGGAACAATGTTTGGGAGGAGCCTCTTAGGAACTAGTGCTATCAGATTCCTTACTGTAGGAGAACTCTTTCAAGCAAACAAATCATATCATTTGCAGGTAACTTTATGGCCAAAATGGGATTATCTTTTTAGTGATGGAACTACAGGTTCACTTGCTTCCAATCCAACAAAAAATCCTATTGGACTTGTAGTTCTACAAAAGACAGCTACATCACGAGGATTAGCTGCGGCATTAAAATCAATTCCAGATCTTACAAGGTTTGCTACTTGGAATGGTGGGGGGACCTTTAGTTTTACTCACGGCTTTAATACCACATCGTATGCAACATTACCAAGTGCTATGTTAGATATGGCTGGTGAGCATTGGGCTTATGATGCATCAGGCACTCCTGATGGTATAGTTAAAGTTAATGATCAAGCTAGTTTCCCTGGACCTTATGCTGCCGCTCATTTTGATCCGGGATACACAATTACAGGTGCTAATGTTGGTCGTTGGTTTATTCCAAGTTTGGGGCAGGTAATTTCATTATTTAATACTATGGCAAGAGTTGCTGGTTTTCAAGAAGACTATTGGTCTAGTTGGACCGATTGGAATACATTATCTAGTGAATATGATTTTGTAGCAATGAGTGCAGCTCTTACTAGATATTTTCCTTTACGTGGACCGAATAGGAAGCCAATTGGTAGTGGATTAATCTTTAGTAGTAGTACTAGCTTTGGACTTATTACAAGTACGGCAATAAATGATGTCGCTATAGCGACATTAGGTGGTGCTAATCGTAAACTTTTTGTAAAGAAAGGTATTATCGACGAATATGGAGAAATTCGTCCTTTTATTCATTTTTAAATTGTCTTGTACATTAACGAAATAAGAGATTGAAACGGAATTATGTACAAATAAGATTATAATTAGTGCTTGTATAGAATACCTAGAGATATACAAATATAGTTTCAGTTAATCTATTTTATAAATGTGGTGGCGACGTGAGTCGCTGCCATATATTAAGAAATATCATGAGTGCGAGGAATACTATGGCACAAGTGAAAAACAAATTTGTTGATACAATTGGTTCTATAATCTACGTTGATATGGGCGAAATTAATCTGCTCTACATCTACGGAATGTCTGTTTGACAAATGCTACTGTTTGTGCTTTAACTTAAAGTGCGAAGATACTTTAACTTAAACAACGAATGGACTTTAAGTTAAACAACAAGAGGACTTTAACTTAAAGTATGAAACAACTTTAAGTTGAACAATAAAACGAATTAGAAATAGAAGGCTAATAGGCTGAATATAGAGTTACTAACAAAGGTGTTACCCAATGTGGTGGACCTTATATTTATTAATCTTTAATTTTTTACGTATGATAATTTTTAAAGTAAAAGAGAGTATTTTGAAAGTGGGACCTAGAAAAGGTCAGAAGGCTTACAGTGCGGTGCCTAAAGCACCTAACAGGTTTTCGTCTACATGGTTAGTGGAGCGTATTGTGCGCGAAACATCGTTGAGCGAAGGCGATGTAAGAAATGTGTTGATTACGTTGCGCAACATTGTGAAAGAGATTGTATCGTTGGGTGGAGCATTAGACTTAGGCGATATTTTCTCGCTTCGCACAGTTATAACCTCGAAGATGGAAGCCAACGAAAAAGATGTTAGTGTAACATCGTTGAAACGTCCACATATAGTGGTAACGTGGAAAGAGTCGGTGCGTAAATCTTTGGGCGATATTAAGGTAGAAGTAGACAATCCTGCACGAAAGAAACCGAAAGAGACAGAAGAGAAACCTGCTGGAGGTGGTGGCGGACAGCCACACCCATAAAGATAATGAAAATGGGGCACAAAGAGCGCCCCATTTTTTGTTAGTTGTATTTTAAAATTGCTTGTATTTTAGAGCTTTAAGCCATTCTCTATATATTCTGATATTCTTAAACCAAAATTGATAATTAGACCAAAATATGTTTAGACTCTAACGACCGATATTTGGGTTAAAACGACACAATGCGTGTGCCATCAGGTTGTTCTTCTATGTGTACCTTAACTGCATTTTCGGGTAAAATGTCCTCAATTAGTTCTGGCCATTCTAACAAACAGAGGTTTCCACTGTAGAAATAGTCTTCGTAGCCCATATCGTAAACCTCTTCTAACTTTTTAATGCGATAGAAATCGAAGTGATAAATAGGGTTGCCATTTCCATCGGTATATTCGTTAACAATAGCAAAAGTAGGCGATGTAATAACATCTTGTACACCTAAAACTTCGCAAATGGCTTTGGTAAAAGTGGTTTTGCCTACACCCATTTTGCCATAAAAGGCAAAAACTTTGTTGTTACCAATGTTATTTATAAACAGTTTTGCAGCCTCGTGAATGGTGTCTAAGCTTTCTATTTTAATTTCCATTGTTGTTATTTTTTTGTGTTCTTTGTTAGTTTAGCACTTTTTGGTGTTAGTGTTATAAGTGGGACTATCATTTCTTCGATAGAGATGCCACCGTGTTGGAATGTATTTTTGTAGTAAGACACATAGTAATTGTAGTTGTTTGGATAGGCAAAGAAGCTATTGCCTGTTGCAAACACATAGCTTGTGCTAAGGTTTGGTGCAGGGAGTTGTGCTTGTTGTGGATTTTTTATTGTGAACACCTCTTTTGAGTTGTAACTAAGATTTTTGCCTAACTTGTATCGAAGATTGGTGTTTGTGTTGCGATCGCCAATTATTTTCACAGGTTTAGTTGTACGAATAGAACCGTGGTCGGTGGTGAGAATAATTTTATAATCGGATTTTGCCAATTCTCTGAAAACGTCTGCCAATACGTTATGTTTGAACCAACTAAGAGTTAAAGAACGGTAGGCGCTCTCGTCGCTTGCCAATTCGCGTATCATTTTCATCTCTGTACGAGCGTGCGAAAGCATATCGATGAAGTTTACCACTAATACATTCAGATTATTTTGTTGCAGATTGTTAAGCTGCTGCATAAACTTTTCTGCACCGTTAGAATCGAAAACCTTGTGATAGGAGAACTTATCGTGTCGTCGATAACGTTCTATTTGTGTCTGAATAAGAGGTTTTTCGTTTAGATTCTTGCCTTCTTCTTCGTCCTCGTCTACCCATAGGTTTGGAAACATTTGCGCTATCTGTAGAGGCATTAGTCCGCTGAAAATGGCATTGCGAGCATATTGTGTAGCCGTTGGAAGTATAGTCATATAGAAACCTTCGTCTATATCGAATAGCTCAGCAAGTTCTCCTGATAATATGCGCCATTGGTCTAGCCGAAGATTATCTATTACGATGAGGAAAACCTTTTCGCCTTTATCTATTGTGGGAAATATACATGTCTTAAATATATCGGGGCTCATTAGTGGGCGTGATACTGTTTCTTTATTTTTTCCATTGTTTGGCGACACCCAATTCAGATAGTTCTTGGCTATGTATTTTGCGAAACCATTGTTAGCATCTTCTTTTTGCATAGTTAGCATTTCTGTCATATTGCTATCTGCGCTACTAAGTTCTAGTTCCCATTTCACCAACTTTTTGTATACTTCCACCCAATCGTTGAAATCTCGGCAATTGCTTATTTGCATTGTAAGCTGCTGATATTCCTGCTGGTATCCGGTTTGCGCCACTTCGGTTACAATTTCTCGGCGATGAATATTCTTTTTTAATGTTAGCAATATTTGGCTAGGATTAACGGGTTTAATTAGGTAGTCGGCAATTTTTGCACCAATAGCTTGGTTCATAATATTTTCTTCTTCACTCTTTGTTACCATAACAATGGGTGTTGCAGGCTGTATTTCCTTCATTCTCTGCAAGGTCTCAAGTCCTGATAAACCAGGCATCTGCTCGTCTAAGAGAACAAGGTCGAATGTTTGTATGCTACATTGTTCTATAGCATCGGCGCCGTTACTGACAGTTACTACCTCGTATCCCTTTTTCTCAAGAAATATGATGTGGGCTTTGAGAAGTTCTATTTCGTCATCTACCCATAATAAAAGTCCGTTGCTCATATATTGTTTTCCCTTTCTTTTTCTTTAGAAGCGTTGCTTTATGCAACTCTTTATTTGTAATTTCGTGGTTTGTTAAAAACCGCCTAAATCGTAGTATTCGTCATCGAAATCGTAATCGAGTGGTTGTTGTTTCTGTGATTCCTTCTTCTTTTTATCTGTTGTTTTAACATCATCATCGAAATATATTACAGTACTATCTGTATTCTTTTTCTTTGATTGTTCTTTCTTTTCAGAAGGCTGTTGAGGCTTCTGAGCATTCTTGCTATTCTGTAGTTTCTTCTTATCAGAAGTAGTTTCACTATTTTTTGTTTTTACTGTTTTCTGTTTATTTGAAGGCGCACCAACTGTTGTTTGAGGTGAAGAAGTTTCTGAATCTAACGGAATCTCCATAACACTATTGTCTATTGTAACAACATTCTTACCAATCTGTTCTATAGTTTTTTGTTCTTTCTTAGGCTCAATTGGCTTTGTTTCTGTTTTTTTGTTAGATGTTCCTTCTATCGGTATCACCATTTCTGTATTGTTGATGGTGTTTCCTGTTTTTTTCTTTTTAGAAGAATCTTCTATTGGAACAACTATTTCTGTATTGTTCACATTGTTCTTAGAATTCTTCTTATTGGTAGTTTCTTCTACAGGAATAATAACTTCGTTGTTATTTGTATTACTCTTTGGTTCTTCCTTTTTAGCAGGTTCTTCTGCAGGAACAACTATTTCTGTTGGAGCAACTTTTTTGTTTTCTGTTTTTTTCTCATCTTCAATAGGAATGGTCATTCCATTATCTATAGGCTCTAATCCTTGTTCACGAGCATTAAGGTCGGTTTCTGTTGGATTTTTACTTTCTATTTCTTCTTGCAAATCACGTTCTTTCTCTCGTGGTGTTGCCACTTCAGCAGGCTCAGACAGTAGATAGTGCTTCGTTACTTGCAATGGAGCAAAGTGTTTAGCATAGAAGTCTTCGTAATCTTTATAGCTAAACGATGTTCCTATGAGTTGTAAGTTCTTGTTGCTAATAATAATAGCCTTTGTGTCTTTGCTTAACTGAGCTATTACATTCTTATTATTGAAAAGTTGGCGTGCATATTGGTATGCTTCATCGAAACTTCTGAAGCCCGACAAAGCCATTTGGTGTAAACCTTCTATATTTTCAATTTCTATTTCGAAGTTGCGTACATAGAAGCTTGTGAAATTAAAGCGTGCCATCTCAAAAAGCAGTTTATTCTCTGATAAAGAGTCTGGATTATACACCAACAGGAACTTGAAATCTATATCTCTATCGGGTGAGAACTTCACTTGTTTGATACTGTCGCTATCGTTCAGCACATTGGTACGATAGTTCCAAACATCACCAAGGTCGAATTTGCTATTGTGTATTTTCTTTCCAGCTTTTACACCATTCACAATCATTCCTGCCATTTCGCTGATACGACTTTGTGGATATTTCTCTACAACGGTCTTCATTTCGTCTATGCAACCATTGATGTTACCTTGGTTAAGTTTGTTTAATCCATCTATAAACAAGAATTTATCGCGATTTGCTCCCATTGGGAAACGTTCATCGGAAATGCGTTTATTGGCAGCAACCTCGCTGAAACGATTGTTCTTAAATGCCTCGTAAGTAGATGCATATAGTGAATCTTCAATATGTTCTCCAAACTTTGCGTTCTCTTTAAAGTAGGGGTCAGTAAGCAACGCTGTCCATTGACTTTTTGGATATTTCGTTTTAAGTTTGTCTATATAGCTGTTAGCCAAAGTAGTTTCACCTTTACGCATATACAACAGATACAGGTGATAGTACACATCGTCCATTTGTTCGTAGTCTGGATAGTTATCGCTTACACGGCGTAAGGCTTTTTCGGCTAAGCGAAGATTGTCTAACCTATCTTTGAAAATGACACCTGAATGGTGTAAGCCAGCCTCTAAAATTTTATTGCTTGCTGCTAACTGTTCTGGTGTAAATGGTATTTGTGCTAAATAGTATGCACGTTTGTGTGGATCGTTTTGTGCTGAATCTCGTTTATTACTAATTGAGTCTAACTTTGCCTCTTCTTTTGCGATAGAGTCTCGTTGAGCATTGGAGAGTTCATTTGTGTTGGTTATGCCTCCAACTACAGTTTTGTTAATACGCTGCCAGTTGTCTATGTTTTCACGTTTACCCCACAATTGTTGGAACGTAGCCTTACCTTGCTGCACAGCTATGGGATTGTAGAAATACCATGTGGCATCTTGTTGTTGTCTGTTGGGGCGAGTTGGACGTTGAAGCGGATTGTCGTTGTCTGCATTAATGCCTCCATTCTGTGCCATTTGCTGTGTAGCTTCTTGTTCAGCTTGTCGGTTTCGTTCTTCTTTTTCCTTCTTCTTTAGTGCATTTATTACTCTATCGATAGCTGCAAAGCGTTCTGATTCTGGACATTTAGCTAGATATTGCAACGAATCTTGTAGCTGCACAGCCTCTGTATGTGGTGTTAGTTCATCAAGAACCTTTGTACGCTCCGACAATTGTTCGTAATCTTTACGGTCTTTATCTAGTAGACCAAGTGCTTCGTTATAGCAACGACGCGCATCGCTAAACTTTTCCTTTTCCCAATACAAGTTACCTAATCGCAAAAGTAGTACACCTTTCTCTATTCCGCTGCGTGTAGATTTTTTGTATCCTTGTTCGTAGGCAGCAATAGCATTTAGTGTATCTTTGTTGGTAAGATAAATGTTTCCCATTGCATAGAATACCTGGTCTAGATAATCTTTATTCTTGTCAGATGCAACCATACGTTTCAGGCGGTTCACCATTTGTTTGGTTTGTCCAGCTGCCATCACTTCGGTTGCAGCAACACGTGCATTAAACTCTAACTCATAGGGAGGATTTGAACGAATTACGTGTTGGAAAGCATTGTAAGCAGCATCTTTATTACCAAGTGCAGCCTGAATTTGTCCCATAAGATACCATTCGCGTGCCTTTTGTTTGCGTCGCATCTCCTGTTTAATAACTCTACGTAAATAGGGTACAGCTTTATCTAACTCTCCCGTATGTATATAATAGTCGGCAAAGGTATAGTCCCATTCACGAACAGCACGCCAATCTATCGAATCTCGTTGTATATTGCGGATAACATCTTCTGCATCGTAAAGCCACCCTGCCTCTATGTACGATTTTGCTAACCATGCTCGGGCTTTACCATAGATGGCAGGTTGTGTTCGATAGAGTCTACTCATATAAGAAAAAGTGGTAGCAGCATCTTCGAAGGAACCCTTATAAAATTGCGACCGCCCCATAAGCATCCACGCTTTCCATAGAAATGGATTGTATTCTCTACGCGATAACCATTCAATATCTTTCTCTGTTTTACGTCTCGACTTATTCCATTCTGGTTTCTTCTTTATGCTGTGGCGTGCAATTGCCTTTTCTGCTTTTTCAATTGCGCGTTCAAAGTTAGCCTTTCCTAAATCTTTGCTAGCTTTGTTGCCTACAGTGTAAAGCGGAATCATTTCTGTGAAGTTGTCTTTATTGCCATTTTCTTTTTCTAACGATGCATCAATGTAAGCTTGTGCACCATTATAATATGTATTGTATTTGGCATTAAAAGCATGCCACCATCGTGTTTGCGAGGTGTTATTTTTGGTTGAACAGCTTACTATAAGTATAGTAAGTGCTACTACGAATGCGATATAGATATATTTTGCGTACTTCAACTTCACGTATTAATAAACTCTTGAAAGTTTGTTTTTATTGTCTTTAAAGTATATTACTTATAGTTTTTTCTTGTTTCTTAGCCTTCAATCATTGCAATTAACTCATCTTTTATCTGATTGGGAACATTAATTCCACGAAGAATAAGACTTCTATTCCAACCTTTTACCTCGTCAGGACGCATTGTGTAGAGCACTTCTGCGAACTCTTCAGCTTCATCGTTTGTATATTTGTTCGATTCTCTTCCTTTGAAACGGTCTAGTTCTTCATCGTTGTAATATTCTACTTCTTTTATAGCAGCCTCCATCATACAAGTTTGTTCACAACTTTCATCTAAGCCATTACAAGTAGTGCAATCGCCAGATGCAGGTATAATAATGTCTGGTTCAGTATTGTTGTGCCGACTAATTAGAGTTGAGACACCAACAATAATGCCCATTCCTACTATAATCAATATTCCTATAAGTATAATATTCATATAAAGTTTGTTCTATTCTTGTTCTATTTCTTCTATTGAGAAACCTACCTTTCGTAAATCGTCCCAGAAATGTGGATACGATTTTGATACTACTTCTGGATTATTTATGAAGAGTTTACCTAGTTTAATGCTTAAAGGCGCAAAGGTCATTGCCATGCGGTGGTCTTTATAAGTGTCTATTATTATGGGTTTAGAAACCTCGTAGCGTTCACCATTCCACGTCATTTCAGAATCATTAGAATCGTGTAATACATAACCTAGCTTTGCCATTTCGTTTTTCATAGCCTCTATACGGTCAGTTTCTTTTAGTTTAAGACTGCTTAGCCCGGTAAACTTAAAGGGAATATTCATTATGGGGCAGAGGGCTATTAGTGTCTGTGCTAAGTCTGGTTGATTTTTAAAATCGTATTCCAAACGAGACAATATTTGTGGTTTTCGAGTGATGGTTACATCTGTAAGTTCGTCCATTTCTTTATCTGCAAAAATGGTTTTTACACCTAATAACGAAAAGATATATTTTATAGCAGAGTCGCCTTGACGAGAACCGTTCTTAAGTCCTGTAAAGCGAATGTACGACTTGCTATCATTCATCAGCGTGAGTATGGAATACCAATAACTAGCTGCTGTCCAATCGTTTTCTATTGTGTAGTTGCGTTCTGTATAGTGCTTAGGGTAGATAGTTATTGTATCTACATCTGTCCACTCTGCATCTGCACCATATTCGTGCATTAAATTCAGTGTGAGATCGATGTATGGTCTAGAAATAATATTACCCACAAGTTTTAGTTTTAAACCTTTTTCGAATGTAGGTCCTATCATTAACAATGCTGAAATATATTGCGAGCTAATGTTGCCTGCTATTTCTACGTATCCACCTTTTAGTTCTTTGCCTCTGATGCGTATTGGTGGAAATCCCTCTTCTTCTATGTATTGAATATCCGCCCCAAGCGAACGGAGAGCATCTACCAATATTTTTATAGGTCGTTGTTTCATTCGTGCAGTTCCTGTAAGAATATGTTCGCCTTTACTTACAGCTAGATAGGCGGTCATAAAGCGCATTGCAGTGCCTGCAGCTTTGATGTCTATCTCATAAGGATTATTCTTAAAAGCGCGTTCTATAACTACGGTGTCATCACAGGTAGACAGGTTGTTGGGTACAATTTTTCCACCTGCAAGCGCATGAATAATTAGTGCACGATTGCTAATACTCTTCGATGCAGGGAGTTGTATAGTATCTTCTATATGTGATGGGGGTGTTATTTTGTATTGCATATTGTTAATCCATTGGATTTTTAAGACCCTTTTCTATTTGTTCTAAAGTCTTCTTTTTGCTATACAAAAATACAAATAAAAGTTGGGAATGTTAGAAAAATACTCTTAAAAGTTTGCTAATCTCTTAAAAAGTAATTAATTTTGCACCGTTAATTCTAAACGGGATGTAGTTCAGTAGGTTTAGAATGCTGGTCTGGGGGACCAGTGGTCGCTGGTTCGAGTCCAGTCATCCCGACGGAGAAAAGCGTAAGAATCTATTAGTTAGATTTTTACGCTTTGTCGAGGATAAAATACTCGGCGAAAACTCGGTGAAGTATAATAACAGTAATCAATAGGGCATTTCAAACAAAAATTTAGAAATGTCTAAAAAAAATTTTGTTTCTCAAAAACAGAAAGCAACAATTCAGGAGATAGTTGCTTGGAAAACGCCTACTTTTCATCAGGCTTCAGAGTGTTATGTAGCTGTAACAGCTTTCGACCCAACAATAGGAAAGCTTCATACGAAGAAGTTTATGTTGGGGAGAATTAAAGGCAAACGTGAGCAACGTGTGTATGGCGAAGCCTTTAAAAAGAGACTTATTGAAAAGTTGATGCAGGGTTGGAATCCGTGGATAGAAACTATGCAGCCTTTAGAATACACGAAGTTTGATGAAGTCTGCGATAAGTACCAGGACTACCTAATGAAACTTTACAAGGAAAAAGGTATGCGAGAGGATAGCGTTTCGTCGTACCTTAGTAGGCTTCGGGTATTGAGGAAGTGGAAAGAGGAAGAGAAGGTAAATCTGTTCTATTCTTATCAGTTTAATAAGAATATTGTCGGACAATTTCTTGACTATATATTTATAGATAGGAACAATACTATTCGGACACGAAATAATTATCTTACTTGGCTGAAGGTATTTTGCAAGTATCTTGTGGAACGAGGATATGTTCCTAATAATCCTACTGATGGAATGTCATCTACTCAACGGAATAGTCAGTTGAAGAATAGAGACGTGATACCTGATAAGGTTATGGCGGATATTAAGGAATGGTTGAATGAACATAACAAGCATTTCTTATTGGCTTGTTACATCTTACATTATTTATTTGTACGACCGAAAGAAATGAGTTTCTTAAAGGTTGGCGACTTCTCTATTAAGAATAAGACTTTAACGCTTCACAGTTCTCACACCAAGAACCACAACGATGCTACGCTTACGCTTCCCGACCATGTTCTGCGTTTGATGATAGATTTAAACATCTTTGCTTTTCCAAGTAATTATTATCTTTTTAGCGATGGTTTTATGCCTGGCACGAATAGGCGAAGCGAGAAGACTTTCAGAGATTATTGGCATCTTCATCTGCGCAAGCACCTCAAGTTCTCTGACCGCTACAAGTTTTATTCGCTTAAAGATACTGGTATAACGAATATGCTGAAGGCTAATACTGATGTTCTTACAGTGCGCGACCAGGCACGCCACTCTTCTATTCTCATTACGGATAGATATACACCAAAGGATATTAAAGATGCGAATGCCTTGCTACTGAAATATCATGGAGTTCTTTAATGTTGTTACGACCATTTTATTGAGTTCAGGAAAATGGTTGCCCTTTTATTTATAAAAAAGAATGTAGGATTGCTTATATTGCCGTCCTACATTCCATCTTTCCTACACCTTATTATATATATAAGGCATCAATCTTCTATATCAATGAACACTTTGCCACCTTGAGCTATAGTTTCTTCTATGCGCTGCTGTAAGATAGCCATAGTGGCACGCGAGTTTGACACTTGCCCTACTCGGTCGTTTTTACCAGGCAGAAGACATCCTTCTGTATTAGCATCGTTGTTACCAGGATGAATGCGCACACCTGCATAACCAGGTACATTTAAAAGGACTGGTAACAGTCTACGAAATCGAGTAGATAATGTTATACGTATTTCATAACGACCTGAAGGAATAGCCGTCTGTCCATGAATCTTTATTTTCTGTATTTCTTCAGGGGTCATATCCTGGCGAAGACCCCTTACTTTATCTTCGAGGACGTTCGAGAAAAACACTCCATTGACATATAGGTTACCTATCGTGTATTTTTCCTTTTTCCATTTACGTTCTAATTTTAAATTAAGATCCATATTATTTCACTCCCATTTTTCCTTGTTCTATCATATTGAATATGGCTAATACGCCTTTGTAGGCTGTTTGTCCACCATCGTCGGGTAGGGTTTCCCACTGTCCACCAGAGAAGTGCTCTGTGTTGTGGGTGTAGGTGGCTTGCCGGTGTGGGTCAAGCACATACGATGGGGATTCGCCTTGTGTTATAAGTGCTACGTGGTCGGTGAATTGTAGCACTTTGGCAATTGTATTTGTGGTGTCTGCTTGATAGGACACGGTGTGCAGGTAGCCATCTATGACTACTTCGCAGGTTACTAATTCCTGTTTTCTTAAAATTTTTGTTTGAATGTTCATAATTCTTTTATTTTAATATTACACTAACATTTCTCCTCTTATCCAATTCTCATTGTAATAAGTTTCTTTTCCAGTTTGAGGATGAACCGATATTTTCACTTCAAGAGCGGCAAAGTTATTCGGAAGAACACTTACAGTCGAACCTGCTCCCCAAATGATTATATAGCTCGTTGTTTGGTTGTATATAGCTATTGTTTCTCCTATCAATGTTCTGGCTATTTCAAAATCGCCATCACCATTATAACCTCCACTACCAGGCAATGTTATAAATATATCACGATCGAACGCCCCCTTAAATGTTGCGATTGCGCTTATTATTCCTGCGAGGAAGACGTAGCCGAGGTCGGGGTCTACTTGTGCGTATTTGGTGATGTTTTGTGGTGTTATCACGAGCATTTTCTTTCTGAATGAGCCTACGCCTGACATATACCCGTTGATTGGGTCAAGAACTATATCTGGATTGAAATTCGTGTTGCCGTAATCCGTGCTTGGACTTCCATTTAAGTCTCCGCATTGGGAAAACAGTTTCCCCTTATCAAATACCCAACCGCCCAGCAATGCCTTTCCTTTGCTCACAACAAAAGGCTTTTCGCCATTGTGTTTGATTTCAAAATTGGCTGCTTCGACAGATACTGTGCCATTGGTCAGGTCGATACCAGTACGTTCAATGCTGTCTACCACATCGGGGTCTTTCCACGTTGTGGCTTTAGTGCCTTCCTCCAGTTGTATTTCTGATATATAGGCTTCTCCATTGCGGGTGCAGCCTATGAATATCTGCAAGTAGTTGTAGCCTTCTTCTATGTTGAAGGTATGGCTGTATGGTTTCCACTGTCCGTAGGTTGATGGTATGTTGGGATAGCTTGTTTTTGGCGCGCTCATGTCTTTCGACTTACTGCGCTTTATTTCTATGTATGGCTGGTCGCTGCCGTATATTCGCACAAACATTGATAGGGTATAGGTTTTGCCTCCTTGTATGGTTACAATGGGGAATTTGCATCCATTCCATTCGTCTTGTGTGGCTCCGTGGCGTGAGATGGATAGGTAGGGGTTGTCGAAGTGGGCAACGCTTGGATACTTCACGATGGTTACGTATTGCGCACGTTGCAGACTTAGCAGATTAAGTGGGCGCAGACTTGCTCCTTTCAATAGATTTACGCCGCTGAAGGTTTGTTGGCGTACCTCCAGCTGTATGTTGTCGGCTGTTTGCTTTATGGTTGATATTTTCTGCTCCAACCCTTGTTTGTCGGCTTGGTTTTGTGCTATGATGCTTTGGAACTGCTTCTGATTGGCTTCGAATTTTGCCTCGTTCCACTTTTGTGCACTCACTACGAACTCTACTCTTGCCGTGCGTGTTTGCCCTTTGTAGGTGGCGGTTATGGCTATGTGTCCGCTCCACTGGTTGGGACTTATTCCGTCTACCACGATGTTTTGCTCCACCAGTCGGGCGTAGCAGTTGTAGGGCGTTACGGTTGTTGATGTGGGGGTTACTTCTGTTTGCCCCTCGTATAGCACTACTTGCACTTTGCGCTGTGCCGTGTTTTCTATTTCGCCATCTCGGTTTGTCTCGAATGTTAGGCTGGTAGGGGTGCATACCAATGTTAGGGCGTTGTCGCCTGTGTCGCCCTTTGGTCCGTCCGAAACGTTGGCTATGGTTATGTATGCTCGTGCTATTATCATCGGTTATATAAGTTTTTTAGATGTAGGGAGGACCGAAATGCCCTCCCTGTTTCGAGAGTGTGTTTATGGGTGAGATTGAGTGCCACCTTCAGCTGGTTTGCTTTCTTTTGCTTTCTTTGGTTTTGGTTCTACTCGCTCGTAGCTTACGCCTTCGAGTGTGAAGTAGCGGGTAGATGGACGTAGTTTCACCATAGGCTTCTTTATGTCGCGAGTGGCGTTGAAGTCCTCAATGTGGTCTACGGCTTTCGACTTGAACGATGGCGATAGTGTGCCAATGTCGCCAAAGTCTACACTTTCTCCGCTCTCTACGTGCTTCTTAGCCATTTCGGCTGCCAGGCGCAACACGGCTTCCACTTCGGCACCTGTAAAGGTGGTGGCGTGTGCTACTTCTTCGCAGAATTGGCGGTGGCTTACTCGTTGTCGGTCGGTTGGGCGTGCTATGTACACTTTTTGCCCTTTCTTTGGACCTACACTCATTTTCTGTTCTCTAATTGTGAAACTTAAACATTTCGTCATAGTTGTAAAATTTAAACAGTTAATATAAAAATGTATATCTATGGATCTACGCTCGTATATCCCTGGATCTACGCTTGTATATCCATAGATGTAAATTCGTGCTTATATACTCACCTCGCAATAGAACGTTGCCTTTGAGTCTATATCGGTGGCTGCCACAATGAGCGGATTGCCTGTTTTCTGTGCCGACGTTGTGCCTGCAAAGTTCGATTTTGTGCCGTTCTTGTCGAACTTGGTCCACGTGTAGGTAAACTTTTTTGTAGCGGTGGCTTCGTCTTCAATCTTTTCTGTGCCACGATACACTCGGGCGCAAAGCGTGGTTGAGCCTTGCCCGTTCTTTATTTGCAAACCTGTGGGCGAGAAGAGTTCTACCGAATAGGGGTCGGTGCGGTCCTCAAAGGTTACGATGGCTTCGCTGCGGTCGGTGCCGTCTTGCGCTTCGCATTTAAAGGTCTGTACATTTAGCACGTCGCTTGCCTTTACGGTGAGCGTTGATACACCTGCGGCAGTTGCAATGTCCTGTGAGAGCAGCTCCCACGTTTGCGTCTTTAAGTTCAGCGAGTACCACTTGTAAGTAATGCCGTCCGTGTCCTGCGTGCCGCCACGGTAGCATTTGGCTTCTGCTGTAAGCGTATTAACGTTGTTGCTTGCATCGAAGCTGTTGCCCTTTGGCTGTGTGAGTATAACCTGAAAGAGCGCACCAGCGTTGGCGGTTTTGGCAATGAAGCCTTGCGCCTCGAGCGTGGTGTCTTGCCCTGTTTCGTCGTCGTGGTAAATAGCCGCTATTTTTATGGGTAGCGAGTTGTCTGTAATGTTGCCCTTTATGGTGAGTGCGCCACCGGCTGAAATTGCAGCCGCAGAGTATTGTCCGCTGGTCTGCCCGGCATTCACCAACGTATCGCCAACTTTGTATATCAGTGCGGTAAGTTTGCTTACAAGGTTGGTGCCGTTGCCCGTAACGTAAACCTTTGGAGTAACCACGTTGTTGTCGCTTCCAAAGTTGGGCGTAAACACTTTTGTGTCGGGGTTATACATCTGCACAGGATACTTAATATCCATAAGTAGCTGCACCTGTTTTGCGTCGTTAAGGTCTACAATTGTTACCTGACCTCTTGCTTTTACTGTTGCCATTGCGTTTTGTTTTTTGAGTTTTATAAAAATTATTCTATGTTTACTATACAATCAATCTGTGCCTTCAGGTTCACCTCTTCGGCACTAATGGTAGTTCGGTTACCAATAGCCTCGTGTCGGGCGTTCCATGCCGTGTCGAAGTCGGTATTGCCCGATTGTATCACCCACGAGAATTGGTTAGGCAGCAACCTGTCTGTAATGTCCTGTTCGCCATGCAGCACGGTAGCCACAAGCGCAATCTGCCCCTGCCCATTGTGTATGACGTTGCCGCCACTTTCTGAATAAATTTGCACCGTGTAGGGCGATGTGCCGTCCTCGCCTTTGGTTGCGTAATGCTTCCACTTAGGCGACTGCTCCGTAGGTTCGTCAGTATTATTATCTTCTGTCGATAGCCACGTGCCACCATTGTGGTACCACGCTTCGTATCGAGCAGCCACCGTGCCGGGTGTCCAGTCGCCACGATAAATTACGTTGGGAATGCGCTCGCCATCTGCACTTATCCATTCGAAGCGTTGGCTGTTCATATAAATTTTGTCGCTGGAAAGGTGGAATATGGCGTTGCCTTTAGAGAGCGAAAAGTCGTGAATGTTGCGATATACTTCGATAGTGCCACCCTCCTCTTTCGAGGTGGTAATCATCGTAACATTCATTCGGTTGCGATGCAGCGTAGGGTCTACACCGTGAGCAATATCCCACAGCGAGTTATGTCCGCATAGCACAACATTGTCGCCAGCCTTTGGCTCATCATTCTCCGTGCTTTTGTCCCGATAAGCGTCATCGTCCGTAATAACGATATACGCCTTTTCGGTAGCCGATTTCTGTGCCACCTCCGATACACAACGCCAGTAATATCTGTTGCTCACGTTCTCGTAAACACCAGCTTTGATATTGAAAGTCTGGCATAGTGCTTGGTCGCCAGGCTCCCAATCATTCGTTATCGCTTTATCGCCATCGTCCGTGTGCAAGTAACATTTCCAGCCACCACTAACAGGCACAACCTTTTCTATAATGGCATTCGCACCCGAAAGCACAATGTTGCCGCCGATATGTTTGTATTCGTCTATCTGTAGCGAACGAAATATAGCCTTGCCAATCACTTCGAGGTAATCAATTTGTCCGTGCGCTCGCCCATAGCTATCTAACCATACCTTAAAGCCGTTTAATCCTTGTGCAAAACCTATGGTTTGTAGACTGTCTCCAAACGTAATGCCCTTTAAGAACGTTATTAATTCCTGTGCCGTGTCGGCTTTTAGCTTCGAAAGGAAACGATCGTCTACTGGATTTTCTAAATCACGCGCAGTATCAGCGTAGCCAGCCTTTATCTTGTTTCCATTTTCAAGCAGATAGCCATTCAGGAACGAAAGACTTTGCAGCAGCGAGTAGTTCGTATGGGTGTGCCCTACGCCACCGTTAGCCGAGTAGCTTTTCTCGAGCACTTCTACAATAAAGTCAATAATGGCAGCTATCGTGGTAACGTTCCATTCTTCGGCATACGGATTCTGAACAGGAAAGAGAGCCCCACCACTCAGATTGAGCCTTTGGAACTCAACCAAGCGTGGGGCGATGGTAAAAGAACCCAATTCGGGGACTTTTATATCCATCATCTTTGCCGGTACTGCACTTCTGCGAAGATTGAGATACGGACGTGCATCGGCAAATTTAAAAGTAAAATTAAAGTTAGAAGGCAGCTCCTTTGCTTCGTACGAAGCCTCGCTGTCGGTAACCACTATCCTGCGCACGTAGTTGTCGATATAGACATATTTCCCGAGAGAGGGGAAGAAGTCGAGCAACCATCGGCGTTCCTCCTTATTGAGATGACCAGTATTCTTCTTATACTCTCGAGTAGTATCAACGCGATATTCTTCTGCGTCGTTTTCAATCTCGGCAATGTTGTGCGTGTGCTTTGCCGTAAACGTTGTGTTGCCATACGCACGAAAGGTGTCGATGCCACCGAGTGAGTTCTCGAAGAGGATCCACTGTTCCTCCTCGCTCCTGATATCCGAAGCATAGTAGCGTTGAATATACGTCAGACGCTTGCCTTCGGTATCCTCTACCCAAACATCGTAATATTGTGGGAGAAAGCCGAAGAGCTTCGCCATAATGGCATATTGCACAGGTATTGTCTGCGCTTTGTCTTTCTGCAGGTTCGCCATTGTTTTCTCGTCGCCTTTCACGAGTCCTACAATACGCTCCGTGTGATAATAGCCCACGCACTTAACGAAGCCTTCTGTCAGCGCATAGTAAGTAAGAAACTCGGGAGTATTGTAGGTAACAGGCTTCACGGTGGGTTGCCACGTAAGGAAGTTGCCTTTCAGGAAGTTCTCCGCCGAATCAGCCAATCGGTCCACTCCTGCACGAATAGCCGTAAAGGTAAAAGCCTTTATCTTTTCTCCTTCATATCGTATTGTAGCCTTAAAGTTGCGTGCTATATGGTTCTGCAAGTATGCGCTCTCAACATCTTGCAGTTCGAAGTAGAGCAATGGTGCTATAACATCTTCAAGGTTAATTTCTATCCTGTTGTGAGAATCTGGAGTATAAGTGTGCTGCACTATCGGTGCATTGTTTTCAGCGTAGCTTAAAATAAATATTACCTCTTGCTCGCTGGAGAGAACTATTCTCTTCATTGAGCCTACAAGGCTGATATTATCGGGTCTTATAATTATATCCATAGTAAGCAATATATTTATCGCAAAAGTAACAAAACATCACATAGTGGTAAAGGACAACGTTACCAAACGTCTGTAGCGTCCTTTTCCACACATTCCAGCCATACGTCTGTACGTGAGTACTTGTATTTAGCACTACGCCAAAACGACTTATGGCGTACCTTTTGCGAACGATAAGAACTCTGTTTCATAAATTCCACGCCTAAGTACTCTTTAGAAGCCATAGGTGGATACATTGTTATAAAAGCCCTATCTTTATCAGGACCTGAATTATCGTAAACCGACCCTGAAACTTCTACGATACGCGACCTACCCACCCATTTGTATTTTGTGTTCATGGCAGGAAAGAAGCTATCAATACTGGGAGCTACAACGACGGGTTCCATGAGCGATATCGTCTTCAATTCAGACTCCATAGGTTCATCTTTGCCACCTAAAACAAACTTTAGCTTGTTAAAGAAAAAGGCAACACCTCTAATAAGAACCTTACTGTATGCAGGGAGGTTCTGTTTCTGCGACTGAGAAAGCAATAGTTTCACCTTCAGGTCGTGCAAAGAATTACGCAACAACAAATCGTAATCCTTATAAAAGCGTGCAAACACTCCTTCATCTCCATTGTAATATAGAGCGTAGTCAAACAATTTGTTTGCCTTCTTCCAATCGGGAGAAGATATGTCGTATGGAGAAATAGTTCCCACTGTACGACCATTAACAAAAGCCGAAAAGGCTAACATAGTCTTCTCCTTATCAGCATGTTCTGTATCGCTATCTTTATCGTCTCCAGCAATAACCATTTTCGAGTTAAGAGATTTATATTTACCCACGAATAGGTAGTGCCCTATATCGTAATCTTTCTTTAGATCTTTAAAATCAACCTTATATTGCAGAGCTCTAAACTCTGGTATAAGTTCAGGAACTTTCACCTCTTTCGGTTCCAATTGTTCCCCAGTGTTGTAATCTTGCGACCCTTCGCCTATCTTTGTAATTAAGCGGAAGTCTCCGGAGAAACCTATCTTGTAGAAAGCACCATCTCTCTGGTCGAAGTAAGCAGCAGGGTTAGACTTAGCCATATTGTTAAAGTCTTCGTATGATTCTGCTGCTTCGCTTCCAAGTTTATCCTCTGGAGCAAGCGTTATGCGCTGGTAATCCTTTTCGGTCTTGTATGCGATGGTAGGCTCTTCGGTCATATTATGGGTAAGGTCGGTTGCTGGTGTACTTGCCATAACATCACGCAAGAAAATAACATCAGCAGTGCCTTTACCTTCGTTAGCCGTGAACTCACAACAGAACTTCTTACGAAATACAGCAATAAACTCCGAGCAAGTTATATTAGGAACAAGATCGGCAAGACGTATCTTACCCTTTACAATGGTATCCATAACATTGTTAAGTACCACCATTTTATCGAATGGATCAGTTTCGGTAAAGAAGTTTGGCAACAACTTGTAGCCGAAATAGGCAAACACTCGCTGAAGAAGATAGTTGGCACGAATGAATGGCGTGATATAATAGCCTTCATTCAGACTAATAGAAACGTTTTCTACATATTCTATTCTCTTTGTAGCATTGTAGAAGTCAGAGTCTGGTGTAGTCATATCGGGGTTAAAAACATTCACTATAGGTATTTCCAATGCTGTTGGTATACCAGGAATATGTTCGATGACTTTCTCAATTGTCTCGTCTTTACCAAAAGCGTTGAGAATTTTATAATTAAAACCTGTAGATTGCCCCGAGTCGTCCTCTACCAATAAAGGAAAGATAGAGAACTTATCGTCCTTATTATTGCGCAAGCCACGGCAAAACGCTATAGCTTGCTGTACTGTAGACACTCCAGGAACACATTCGTCTTTGAAAATATCCTTTAGTTTTACATCTTTTATCTTAGAATAGAAAGAACCATCGTTAAGATAAAATGATGTAGATATTTTTCCTTTATGTGTCGCATTTAGCACCACCTGCCGACATTGAGCAAAGAACTCACCATCTTGTATAGTAACATCAATTGGACGTATTTTCTGCATACCTCCAAATGTTTCAGGAAACGCAAGCATTCTGCGATTACGTGGCGAGGTAGGCAAATCAAGAGGAACTGTGCTCTCGCCATAATCATTGAAGAAAGGATTCGTGCGTTCTACTTCTATTTTTGTATCGGGCGAAAGATTGTAGTCTTCGCCCATAGAAATATTTGTTATTTTCATATCTGCATGGATTTATTTTGACGCAATGCGTCGTACTTGGTTGCGGAGTTTCTGTTGCGCATCAAAATCATCGAGCGCAACATAAGAGCGAATGCCATTATTGCGGAGTTCTTTCAATGTCTCCAATAACTCCTTATTATATTCATCTCTATGGTTAATTACTGTAGGCATTGGTTGTGGTGTTGGTGCAGATGGAGTGATATATCCACCTGCAGCACGTCCTTGCGCCTGTTGCAAGAGAAACTTATTCAAATCCAATGTGCGGATATTACCTGCACGTTGTGCTTGGTCGATAATATTCAGGAATGGAGCCACTGTCGGGTTCTCTACAGCAGCGTTGGAAGCTACCCACTCACGGCTACGTCCATATCCTCCCTCGCCAACAATAACCGTTGGTTTATCTATGAAACCACGACGATAAGGGTCGTAGTCAGCATGGAAGCGTTTGCCGTCCTGCTCACGTTCGACATCAATGCTTCCACCGCTTTCGAGACCCGTAACGACACGAGTTCCTGAAGCAGAAGATGCACCTCCGGCACCATTGAGCGACATGCGTTTTACTTTCTGACGTTCTGCATTGGCTGCAGCGAGTTGGGCAACGCCAGTCACACCCATCAAGGCAGCAGCAATAGAGCCAGCGATTGGACCAAGGTCTGCATAAGCCTTCATAATTGAGGTTGCGGTGTCAGCTATAATCTGAGAGGCTTTAATTGCGAAATTAACATCAGCATACTTCTTTTGTATCTTTAGTTTTTCATCCGCTTTCTTCTTTTCAAGTTCTGTGGTATCTTTGCCTGCTTTCTTAGCAGCTTCAATCTCCGCATCATACTTCGCATCGACGTTTGCTTCTTCTGCTTGCTGTAGTGCCTGAACAGCCCCGCTGGAGAGGTTTGAGTAGTAGTCGAACGTCTCCTTCATCTTGGCGATCTTCATATTCTTCACTGCCTCTTCATACTCTTCTTCAGATATCTCTTTGTTCTGAAGGTGCATCTTCAGCTGTTCCAGTTCTGCATTATAAAGTTCCTGCTGTGAGACAAGACCATACTGCTGACGTATCTGAAGGCGGTGTTCTTCTGCTTGCCGATCAAGGTTAGTAAGAGCCTGTTGTCGTTCCTGTTCATTGAGTAGAGTGTCATTCTCTATCTTCTTGCGACGTGCGGCATACTGGTCTTCGAACGTGTCAAGCCCATACTCCTGTCGTGCACGTGCTTTTTCCTCTTCTGCTTTCTTTGCATAGTCGACAATAATAGCAACCTTGGCTTTTTCGTAGGCTGCTGTAATTTCTTTTTGTCGCTCACCATCCTCGCCAGCCCTCTGAAGAGCAGCCTTGTAATACCCATCGAGGATGAGCAACTTGGCATCGCATTCCTCCTGCAAGGTCTGCGGCTTGGCAGGAGCGGTTTCCTCTATTTTCTCAAGCGCATCGTAATACTGCTTTTCGGCTTCGACATAAGCATTGTAGGCTGCTTGCTGCTGGTCGGCTACCGCCTTGTTTTGTTTTTCTTTGATAGCTTCCTTTTTGGCAGCATCTTTTATAACAAGGTTCTCTGACAGATTCAAGTACGATTGCTCGATGGACAGGAGGTTGTTTTGGTGCTCTATATTAAGAGCAGACACATAGGCATTGTATTGCTCCTGCGTGAGACGTTTCTGTGCAAGAGCCTCGTTGAGTGCATTGAGGTCTTCTTCGTATGACCGTTTGGCTTCTTCTATGTCTTCGGCTCTATTATTGGTAAAGGCATTTATAGGTTTATCGTCATTGTCGGTTTTCGTTGGAGTAATTTTAGTAGAGTGGCTGCCCCCACCTTTAGAAGGAGTGGTAACGGCGTTAGGGTTGTGGTTTAAGTTTTTAGGAGTAAACTTCTGTCCTACACCTCCGTTGTCTTGTATAATTTTCACTAAGAATTCGTTTTGTTTTGTATATTGGTCAATGCGGTCTTGCGCTCGTTTGACACGGTTGTCAAACATATTGTCCATTTGTTGGTCCTGCATGATGAGTTTGGCAGTTTCTTCATTAATATCACGCAACACTTTTCCAGCTTTGTCTACTACAACGTAATAGGTTTTTGCCATTGAATTGGCTCCTGCCTTTACAAACTCGTGACGTGCCTCTACTCTTTCTCCTTTGTTAAGGTTTACACCTCGTCCTCCAGCTGCTCCTCTTACGTTTCTTCCTTTTTGGCGTGCATCGTTGACGGTATCCATGTCGTTTAGGATTTTTATTTCGTTGGCTTTCATCTTTTCGTATGCAGCTTCGGCTCTTGCTGCTCGACGCAAATTGCGTATGTAGGTATCAATGGCTGCTGTGTTTTCGTTGAACAATCGCCCTTCTTTTGTTATCGATGCGTGATAGGAAGGGACAATAGATTGCATTTGCTGTATAGCTTTCTTTCTTTCTGCATACGATTTAGAAGTGTTGTGTATGGTGCTTTGCAGCATTTTTATTTTGGTTATTTCTGATGCTGTAGATTCGTTTACTTGTTTTTCTATATCTTTATTTTGTTTCTTTATTTCGGCAGCTACTTTTGCGTGTGCAAGATTGAAATCGACCAATGCTTTTTGTGCTTCGGTTGTTTTGTTCATGTAGGCATAAAAGGCTACGCCTGCAGCCACAAGGGCAGTAACGAGTAAGAGTATAACGTTCGATTTGCAAGCTATGTTGAACAGTCGCATTTGGGCTGTTGCTCTGACAGTGTTGCCTGTCATGGTGTTTATGGCTGCTGCTACAAGGAGGTAAATTCCTTTGAGTGTGTTTGTTGTTGCCGTCCACCCAGCCATTACGACTTTCGCGAGGGTTGTTTGTGCTATCCATGTGCGGAAGGCTGTGTTAAGGACTGTCATACTTATGGTAAGGGCAGTAAGGGCGAAGCCAAGAGCAATCGATGCGTTGCGGTGTTGAAAGAGCCAAACGATACAGCCCATGATGCTTAGTCTCATGGTGTCGAAGGTGTTTGAAATCTTTTCTTTAAGTGGCAAAAGTGCTTGTCCTAACTCTAATTGTCGGTTATGGAGTTCGGTTGTTTTTTGTGCAGCACGGTCGGCAGCTGATATATAGGTTTCACCTGCCTGTGCAAGATTGTTCTCAACGATGCTTGCCACAGCTTTCATGAAGTCACCCGTTTCTTTTGTCTTTGCGCTGATTTCGGCTGCTGACAGACCGAGGTTATCGAGGATTTGTGGCGATTTTCGTCCGAGACCTGTAACGATATCATCAGTCATCTGCTGAACAGAAACATCTAATTGTTGTGCTTTGAGTTGTGCAAAGGATAGATATTTACCGAGGTCTTCGAGTGGTATACCAAAGTCGCGTGCCTTTATGGCAGCTTTCATAAGTTCTATATCGTCTACTGTGTTTTTGGTTGCCTTGCGTAAGGATTGTAAGAGGTTAGGATTGTCTAACTGTTGGAAGGCATGGATAATGCCGTCGGCTGAACGTGCTAATTCTACGCTTTCTTCGGCAACATCAACAATACTATCTTTTATTTTTTTTAATCCTGAGCCAACAAGTTCTATGGCTTTCATACCAAGCTGTCCAAGGAAGAAAGCATTGGTATCGTCGGAGGCTACTATTTCTTTAAAACCTTTTGCGTTTTGTTTTAGCTCTGCCATACGTCCATTTACTCTCTGTAACTGATTTTCTACTTCGGCATATTGTTTGGGGTTTAAAGCTTCAGATATATTGTCGAGTTCTTTTTGCAATGATTTTGATTGTTTGCGCAATTGCATCATAGTCATTGCGTTTAAGTCCATGGAGCGTGTTTCTTGTTTTATTTTATCGGTAAGACTGCGTATTTCTTTATTGGCATTTCGATAGCTTTCCGATAGTTTCTTATAGCCCTCTGTTTCTTTCTTGCCAGCAGCTTCAAGTTTTATCATTTGGTTGAGTCGCTGCTTATTCTCTGTGCGTAATTGTGCGGTTTGCTTTTCAAGTTTATGTATTTCTTGTTGAGCTTTAGCAGTCTTAATATCAATAGTGTATTGTATTTTATCTTCTGAAAGGTGTTTATTTGCCATAATATTTATAGATTAAATGAACGTTGTAATTGGTCGTGAATATTTCTTCTCACTTCATCGGTAAAACCAAAACGAAGTTGTGGGAATGTTTCGTGATAAAGAACTCCCCAAACAACACGGTTGTAAAGTGCAAGGTGTCGCCGTTTGTGCTTGGCTATACGGTCATTTCTAAGACGATATGCCATATCTAAGAAGCGAAGATAAGGCAGAATGCGTACGAAAATGGTATAAGATTCGCCCGAATTACTTGTATTAGAAGAATGTTTAGAAAGGGACGTTAGAAGACGCCCCGAGCGAATCTGATAGTTGCTACGTACAACGCTTTCTTGCGTAGCATATATTTTAGAGATACCCTGATGGAGAGTGTCGTGAACAAATTTCTTACGAACAAGACTGTCTGTTACCATATTTACCTTTTAAATGCAAATATAATAACAGACAGTTTTAGTGCAAAGGACAGTTTTTCCTAATGATAGATATTATTTCATTAGATGTTTGTAAAGGGGAATTCCTATTATAGGAGTAAAACAACAGCAAAGCCCCAAGTAGATACATTTTACAAGAAACGGCGTGCCACGAGTAACAAAGGGCATTGCAAGGAGGGTTATAAGGAATGAAATAGTTTCGATTATCAACATACCTGTTCTTGTTTTTAAAAGTCTTATTTTTATTATGAAAGCAAAGATAATAAATAAGTTTTGAACGTGCAAGTTTTTAAATAGCAACACGTTTCACAACGTATTGCCATTTCGTCTAAAAAAAATATTCATTAAAATAGGATTATCTCTCTCGCATCAACCATTTGAATTCCAACCCCTGCGAGCCACGGCGATTGCAGAAATCGAAACCTGCATTGCGGAGAGCAGAGAACACCTCTGTTGGCGCAACTTTTGCCGATGGATCGATTTCCCTGATGGCATCTACCACTTCGGCAGTGGAAAAGAAATGGGTGGCATCAGCTGGCGTAGGGGCTGGGGCGTAAGTCTTCTGCAATGCAGCTATATAGATACTGATGTCGGTTATTGGTTGTTCGGTGTTATTTTCTTTATTGCTCATATATTGAAAAATTTAAATTAAAAATTCAGTCCATCTACTTCCTCTGGGCTTTCAGGGCAGAGGACATTGAGTGTTTGTAAATCGTTTTTAAGGGCACGGATGCTTTGCAGCATCTTGAATGTTCCTGGACGTGGCTCTCCTGTTGCTTCGACAAAGGTGCCGTTGCAGTCGGAGAAAATTTTGTTTTCGATATCTTCCAATGTGGCAAGATATCCGAGGAAAAATCCACCGCCCACCATTTCGTTAAGAGCTGCAATGGTATCCTGACTGACGTATGTTAGGGTTTGATTTATTGGTCGGGTCATTTTTTGCCTCCTTCCTTATCTGACTTGTTTACACGATGAACAAGATAACCTGCACATAATACAGATATTAGTGCGGTTGTGGGGTGTTGTTCCACGCATACTGCAGTGAAGCCCATGCACAAAGTTACAAGATTGATGCGAAGTGCCAAACGACGAGTTACTGTAAACTCGCAAATACGGCTGTAGAACTCGCTCTTGGTGTCGAGCCAAAGGTTAATAGACTGGATTTTGCGCTGTATCGTAGCACGTACGTCGAGCTGCTTGCGCTCTTGCGCCTCGGCTCTGAATTCAATTGTCTGTTGCATATTACGCTTTGTTTGACATTGCCTGGTTCCGCCAGGTACGGATACAGAAAAAGCGGATGCTCTTCCTGTCGTCAAACAAAGCGATTTCGCACCGAAGGGCAATTTCACTGGAAGGCATCCGCCATATCTTCGTTGCAGTAAGGCTGCAATATGGGCATAAAAATAAGCCCATCGAAGTTTAATAAGTTCGGGGCTTGAAGTTCTTCTCGCCCTTATTTGTGTATTACTACGCTTTGTTTGACAGTTGCAAAGTTAGGAAGTATTTTTGTAACTGCCAAAAGAAAACGCAATTATTTTTGCGTGGCGTAAAAATTACGGATAAATATCAGTAGTCCAAGTTCCATGCAAATCTTCATCTAAATCTGTTGCGCCAACACGCATTAATTGCAATCTACTCCATTCCCAGTTAGAGATAGATTCCCATTCTCCACCTTTATAATGTAGGCGCAAATCAAACTTGTGTTCTACACCGTCAACAGTGTAATGACCTAATACATTATAGGCATTGTCCCCCATTATAAAAATTTCTTCATTTGAGAAATCAACATCTGAAGAAGTATGCAAATTGACTTTAACAATTTGCCTTGCCATTGTTATTGCTCTACTTTCCACTTCTGTCTGTTCCGTCGTATATAACTCTGTGGAAGTGGTTTCTGTATCGTCAGAGCAGCCTCCCACGATGAAAAAGAAAAATAGACTCAGCAGAAGTACTGTTACGCATATTACAATACAGCTACATCCTGTTTGTTTCATTTTATTTGATGTTTATGGTTAATATTCTTTACGAAGACACGAGAATAATACAAAGAAGAGAATTTAAGAGATATGAAAATGGGAATATGTCTATTTTGACTCATTCACTTAATTTTACTTCTCTTTCAAATTCATACCTTCTGTAATATCCTCGTCTTTTTCGACTTGTTTTACCAGAACATAATGATATACATTGGAGCTACCACTTGTGATAGCATAAGTTTGAGTTAGTGTCCAGCCTCGCTTTCCCATATAATTGAGAGCGTCCATCATAGAGTTGAAAGAGATTTTCTTACCATTCTCATCATAAAGGTGTGCATCTGCCCACTTTGATTGTCCAAAATCGACTTCTACTGTAACTTTAGTACTAAGAAATTTAGAAGTTCCTACAAGTTCGCAGTAAGCGTCGTGTTTTGCTTGTGCGAAACACGCGATAGTGCTTGCAAGAAGCAGCAATGTGAATAATACTTTTTTCATAAGATTTATTTTTTGATATTAAAATTAGATTAGTCCAAATCTTTTTAGTTCCAAAGGTACAGCATTTGGATAGCTGCATACTGTGCTACAGATTAATTCAAAATCAGCTGTATTGATACAGCCTAATTTTTCGCCTTTCATAAGGTGCGTTGAAGTAGCTGTAAATATTTTAGTACAATTCAAAAACGAATCGTGCGAAAGGAAAGGATAATCCTTAGCCGATATTGGCATGTGATAATCTTTTATAAGGGTAGGGAGGTTTTGATTAATTTTAGAATTGAAGAGAATGCCTCCATAAACATTGCCTTGCTCATCAAAACCTAATACTACAAAGAATTTATCACGTGTGTCGTATCCATTTTTAGGTATTATGCCATCTGCTCTTGACAGCTCTATTTTGTAGACATCGCCCAATTGAACTTCATCGCTCACAACTTCATCAATAAGTGTCTGAGGTATATCCATTATGATAAAGCCTTTTGAATGAATTCTTGTTCGTTAATGTATTCTACCAAGCCATCATTTGCTCCGCCAGCTTTCGCGATTTTACCTACACTCATAACACTACAGTTGCTTGTGGCATGCCATGCGTCATCGTGAGATTTTTCCTTCAATTCGCCAAAAGAGAGACCTTTGTTTTCTGCAATTGATTCGTCAAGGCTTTCTATATCAGCAGGAGAGAGATACTCCATATTTGGATTCCTTTTAGCCAAAAGCGTGTTAGAGGCGTCTTTACCAGCAAAACCAATAGCTTCTGTAAAAAGTGGAATTAATTCTTCCGCATAACGTTTATTGTTACGAACAGCACTATAAAGTTCTGTTGGAACTGGTCCGTATTCCATTGCTACAAAATCATCTGCAACGATACGACTTCCCCATTTGCATAAATGTTTCTGTTGTGCGAAATATAAGATTTTGAAAACGTGATAATAATCCAGCCCTTTGGTAGCATTGATAATATACAATACCACTTCTATCAGTTTCTCTTTATCAAATTGTGTCATACTATTGGTTGCTTTTAATTTGGAGATTTAAAAAACTCCCTTTAATAAGACTTTATTATTTTACCAAGGGTAGCTCCTTAATTCTTGATACATGGTGTCGGTAATATTGTTGTCTTATCGTATAAAATCAGTGTAGTCTATAATTTCCAAGTGCAAAAGTAGTAATAATCAACGAAATAAGCGACACTTAACGCAATTATTTTTGCGTAACGCAATTTTTTCACTTCATAAAGCATAAAGCCCCTCGCATTGCGAGAGGCTAAAATGCACTCATAGGCGATGAGTGACTTTTGTCTTAAGGTCAATGAGAACCTCGCCTAAATATTTTCTGCTGCACGACGAATGCGGTTGGACAGGTCTATAAGTGCGCCTCGCATCTGCTCGGCTTCCTGTTGGTTGAAACCACCTGCACCTCCGTTGCCATCGATACCGTCCATTTTGTGGTAAAACCAAGAGGAGGATTTCTGAAAGTAGGTATTGGCAAAATCACGCCATGAAACCGACATTAAAATGTCTTGTACTTTTCTTTTCATATCAGTAACTACTACTGGGGTTGTCATAACTGTTTCCATTGTCTCTTTTTTTTATAGTTTTACTTTTATTGTGCCTCTCCCTCGTAAGGGAGAGGTTTGTTCTTAGTTGTATGGTGTCCGAACCATTGTGTCGAAGAGTTGTTGTAAGTCCCACAAGAGCTCTGGATAACCATTTGGGAAAGACCTGTTATAATTTCTCATTCTTTCGAGGAGTTCCCGTTCTTCGGGTGTAACCTCCATCATTTCTTTTTTCTGTTTCATATTCTCATTGTTTTCTTTTGACAATACAAAGGTACTATAAATATTTGTAGTATGCAAATGTTTACTATAAAAAATCGTAGTAAGATTTAATATTTAACATTTAAAAAGCCGTAGCAGTACAAGAACTGCTACGGCTACAAAGACGAGCTGGAGAGGGGTTATTCTATGGATACGAAACCGTGGGAAATAAGGTCGGCAAGGAATGCAGCAGGGCTGTCGGTACTGACAAGATAGCCTTCGAGTTCCTGAAGGCGGAGGGAGAAGCGTTGCATGTATTCTTCGTCTGTGCCTTCGCTGTCGAAACGGCTGCCTACATGGAGCTGGTGAAGGAACTCCTCGGGGCTGTATGCTACAATTCTGTGGTTGTCTCCTTTAATGCGGTAAGTTTTGAATTTTGGTGCATCTACTCGGTGATGTTCGGGGACTAAATTATGAGGAAGTCGGCTTTGTAGTTTTGCTTCGTTCATAATAGTACCAAAGAGATCTTTTGGTGAGATGGTCGGCTTTTGCTGACCATCTCTTGTTTCTATTTTTATTCTTCTCATACTGCTAATTTCTTTGTTCTTATCTTTAGGTAAAGTTTTTCGCTTTCGGTAAGGAAGGGTATGTTTTGAAGGGTTGTGCCTGCCTGCACCTTTCCTTGTTTTGCAAAGGTAATCATTTTTGAGAGAAAATGTATCCAAGCAGACATCTTTGTGAAATTGGTGGAACCTCCGTGCTGGCGAAACTCAACCGTGCGGTGGCGTGCGTAAGCTTCGAGGTTTACCTTGTGGTAGCGGTTGTGAGAGAAAGCTGCTCTAAGGTCGCTAATATTAGAAGCTCGGTTGATTTTCGCCTCTGAAATGGTGGTAAGAGTCTGGCAGTAATGGTTGTTGCGTCTGCTGCGAGGCATAAAGTTGTCGATAACACCCTCAAGGCGTTTGTAGGTTAGTATGAGGTTTTTCCAAGTTGTGAGGTCGAACTCTGCAGCGTCCATGTGAACGTGTAGTCCGCAGGTATCGTTCACCTTGGCGTTGCAAAGGTCGAGGACCCAGCAGACCTTCTCAAGTTCCTCAAGTCCTTGCTCTCCGTGGAGTATTGGGCTAACAAGCTCAAAGGTGTTGTTGCCGTGAAGGCTGCTGTCGGTAACCAGTTTCCAATGGTCGGTGTGGTCGGTGTGGTTGTAGCCTTCTACCTGTACGTTTATTCCTGCTGCGGTAAGCTCGCGTGCCAGGCGTTCGCGTGTGCAGTTGTAGGCTTCTATTTCTATGCCGAAATTGCGGTTGAAAGCGTAGTCGATTGCTGGGACGATGGTTGCTGCTGTTTGTGCTGCTGTGTTGGTTAAGCCCTGCATCATTCGCTTGTAGACGTTCTGCACAAATCCGTAGTTTCCATTTGCTACAAGGTCTGCAACCTGTCTGCGTGTAAGTCCAAGGGCGAGAAGTTTCTGTATCTTGGAAGTCTTTGTTCCGTTCTCATTAAGAATGTTCTGAATTTGCTCGTTCATAATCTTTGTTTTTAAATTGTTCTTTATTTTTATTGTACTGCTAAGGTAACACTATAATAAGGAACACGCAAGTACTACAGCCTTTATAACCAGTGGTTTAGCTTTGTTTATCTTGTGCTAAAACGTTATTAAAAGAGCCACCACGATTTACGTGATGGCTCAGCGAAACAACCTAAAAACTAAAGAAACGTGAGAAGAAGATTTACTTTGTGAATTGGTAGAATTTTCCGTATGTTAGCCGGGTGTGTGGGTTGCGTGATATGATGTCCATTTTTACTTGCTTGCAGCCGTAGCGAAAGAAGAGGAAGCGTTTGGGCACTCGGTGGACCATTATATCAAGTGTATCGGTGGCTGTTATTGTGCCTTGGAATAGTGAGTCGGACACGCATCCTGTTATGGTTAGCCATGGGTCGGTCCAGTTGAAGCATTTTAGTGTGTCGGGGATATATTGTGTTATTGTGTCGTGAAATGCTTGTAGTGTGGCTATTGGTTGTTTTATGATGGGTGCTACTATGTTTGCCGACATGGTTGTTCCGGCTGAAGAAGCTATGGATATTCTACTTGCTTTTATGCCTACTTGTTTTGCTACTTTTGCGAGGGTGTCGCCACTTTGTTTGAATTCTGTTGCTGTGAGTGTTACTGCTGGTGCTGATAGGTGGCTGTTGCCTGTTGCTGTTTGTGTTATTTCTACTTTGCCGTTGTGTAGCAGTATGTTTTGGTTTTCTTCGAGGCGGTCGCGGTCGGCTTTCATCTTGTTGTATAGATGAACGGATACTGATAGGCTGCCTAAGAGTGTTACTATTATGCCTATGAGAATGTATGTGAGTGGTATTTTTTGTATCATAGTTTTTTATTTTTTTACGTATTCGCCGTTGTCGTTGAAGTCTTTCAGCCGTTTGATAAATGAAGTGGGTAGGATAGGGTATATTGCTTGCATGTTTTCGATGCATGAGAAGCATTCTCTTACGAGCATGAATACGCAGAGGTAGGTGCTTATCCATTGTGTTGCTCCTACTATTGATCCTTGCACGGTGGTGTTTGCTAACACGTTGGATAGTATTAGTAGGCAGATGTATATGCCTATTTTTTTGCCGAACTTGGAGAAGAAGCTTCCGCTTGATGCGTCTTTGTGCATCAGGTGTTTCCATACTCCGAGTATGGTGTCGAGGGTTACGGCTATTGCTATCCATTTTGCAAAATCCCAGTCTTGATAGAAGTACCGGGAGATGTCTGCCACGATGGACAGGGGCAGGGAGACGATTGATATCATTGGTATTCTTTTCATTATTTGATCATTTTGAATTCTGAATGCAAAATTACTTTATTAGGTGTTTTTTGCAAAGGACTTGTATTTTTGGTGTATTTGGAGCGTGTCGGGGGCTATGCACGATAGCATTAGTGTCCAGCCTACTGAGTGTAGTTCTGTGGCTACGAAGGGTACGTATTCGGCTCGGGCGAGTTCGCCTCGCGATAGCCATTCTATATCTCCCCTGTCGGCATCGGCGAGCATGGCTGCGTGTACTTTTGATAGTAAGGACAGTGTTTTGTCGGAGGCGAGCATGTGTTCGGCTGCGTCGCTTCGGTTGGGCATTTTGAAGGCTACGGTTACGGCTAAGCGTTGGGTTAGTTCGTAGGTGTTGTGGTTGTTGGCTGTCATTGACATTTCGCCATAGTCTACGAAGAGGAACGACCCTATGCATTTGTCGATGCGTGCTTGTAGTTCTTCGAACGATTGTCCGTACACGTAGTTGTCTATTTCGGGTACGCGCGACGTTTGGGGAAGTTGGCTTAGTTCTGCCACGAGTGTGTTGTAGCTTTCGAAGTGGCTTGTGCCGTTGGTGAACATGGCGAGTATGCCGTTTCGCGATGGGTATTGTGCGAAGTATAGGAATTGTTCTTTTATCATTGTTGGTTTGCTTTAGGGGTTTGATGTTTTTATATCTATGGATGTACGGGCGTAGATCTATGGATATACGAGTGTAGATCCATAGATAGAGGGGTGGGGCTTAGCTGTCTACTATTTCGTTTATGATGCTGACGGGTAGCCCTACCTCGTCGCTAATTTTTACTTTGTCCCAGCCGAAGCCTTTCATATCGCGTACGGCATCGATGGTTTTCTTGCGCAGCACCTTCAGGTAGGTAAGCAAGTTCATTTGTTCTATCTGTCGCGAATCGCCAAGTCCGTCTTTCGATAGGTCGTATAATGCATCTGACGCATCGGTTGTGATGGGGTGTTCGGGCTTGATCTTGAATTTGGTTAGCAAGGAAAATGCTGTTTTGCTGAACAGGTAGCTATTGAAGGCTTGGAAGTTGAATGATATGGCTGTGAGCATCTCGAGTGGTAATACTTCAAATTCTTTTGCCAGAGCGTGGGCGTGTTCGGAGCTGTATTCCTTTTCGGGGTAGTAGAGTATGGCTGCTATTAGTGGTAGCGATGTTTCGCCTTGTTCTATTAGCGAGCGTGCTTCGATGTATTGTAGTGCTGTGAGCGAGCATGTAAGTGTGCCATAGTCTTTTTGTATTTTGTAGGCGTGGTAGGTGCGGTTGTTTATGCTTATGGTGGGTATAAGCTGGGCGCAGAAACAGAGGTCTACAACGTATTGATACTCTAAACGTCGCAGCACACGAGCAATGGGAATGTTCAGTCGGAATGGGTCTACACGACGGCAAAGCTCGTAAGTTTCCTTGCTCACATTCTCCAGCACCTCGTTGTTATCGGGATACTGGATAAGGAATAGGAAGGTGAGCTGTTCGGATATAGCTATAAGGTTTGCCACTTGTTCTTCGGTGCGAAAACGATGCTTCTGCCATTTCATTATTCTGCAAAGATGGTTGATGCGCACTTCGCCTGCCGACAGCTTTCCTGCTGCCATTGCCAGTAAGTCGGTAACCAGACTAACGAACTGCTGTTCGGTCATGCCTTCCCAACTGTTGGGTATGCGATGTATTTCGCCTTTGTATACGAGTTCTATATCTTTCATGGCAGCATTATTATTTTATCATCGGGGTTGTTGTAGGCTGAATAAGAACTAACGTCGGCAGTGGTGTCGGTAGAGAGCAGCGTGTCTACATTGAGCAGGAGCTGTTCTGCCTCTCGGTCGAGTCGGTCGGCTAATGATAGTGCTGCCATTATCTCGTCCTTGCCTGAACGCGAAGCATGGCTTTCGTCGAAAAGGTTGCGTATGGTAGGAGGGAACTCCAGTATATCGAAACGACGCAGCGACTTGGCAATGGTCTTCTTTGCAAGAGCAAGATATAAGGGCTGCTCTATACGCGAGGCATTCTCTTCTGTTATCTTATCGAAGTAAACAGCCAGCTGTTCGTCTAAAGTTTCCTTCTGCAGAGGAACAAGTCTGAAGAAGAAGAAATACGACATATCGATAGGAAATATAGTATCGAAGACTTCTGCTGAGTGAATTTGGCACTTCTCCAGCATCTTGTTGTAAGGAGACTCTTTCCAGAGCTTTGAGGGTTCGGTTACCGTATCAGTAGAGAGCAGCCCTACAAGCGTATCAATAGCATTGTAGTAATTCTCCATGTACGAACGGCGCATCGCCTCTATTTCGTACTTGTAAACATCAACATCGTTTTTGCGCCTGGCAATGCTGTCGAACACCAGCTGCTGCGCCATCGTAAAGTTAGCAATAGCAGTTCGCAAAGCCTCTTTAAGCTCTGTATCCTCCTGCAAGTTTAGAATAGCCTTGAATACTGAAGTAGTCAGAATGGTTTCCACACGCTTGCGAGCCGAATTGCCTGAAGGCTGCAAATCCTGCAAATCAATATTAGTTTCTACGCCAGGAGCATAACTGCTGAAGGTGGAAAGATTGTCGAATAGTTCTTGAAGTATTTTCATGCTTGTTGGTTGTTTAAACGGTCCTTAGGTGATATATCTTCCTGTCGCTGGGGCACTTCGCGATAGAAGCCTATGCGATACCCCTGCTTATAGAGTTCTGGGAAGTTCAATCGGAGAGCGATGTTAAATGGCTCTGCACAGATTTCATCTTCAGGTGTGAGCGACATTATATAAATGAGATAATTGTAGTACGAATCAGAACCCGACTTGCTTATAACGCCGTCCTTGCTTACTGCAGAAATGGAAGCATCAAGCCCTACTGAAGACAACAACGCTTCCTCCGTGCGCTTATCGTAGGCAATAAGCGAATCAATATATTCCTTATATTTAAGGTCTATCGTTTCAATCTTCCACTGCTGCTCGTGTCCGGAAGCGTCCATAAATGATATGGAAGAATAAGCCTTACCTTGGTTCTCTGCACCACTCAGATAGTCGCCAATCTTGCGCAGCTCCAAGCGCATGTATTCCACCAGCAACGATTCGCGATACTCCGTGCCTATCTCTATACCATTGTATTTTACCAAATCCTTATCCTTCGATTTGCGCAACTTGTTCTCTTCACAAAGTTTCGTAAGCTGCGAACGCTTGCTAACCACCCATGCGTTAGGTATAACGATGTGTATTTTGGCTGCCAACGAGTTTCGCAAGAAAGAATTGATATAAGTAGCCGTACTGTTGCTACCCAATATATATGGACGTGCGCCCTGGTGTGTTTCGTTCACACCATAGAATTCGTCCACCGATTTCTCACGATGGTGCGATACAGCAGCATAAAGATAATTGTCCACTTCTGACAATGCGAACTTAGGATATATCTTATAGTTACCCAGCCCGTAAGACCAACGCCCCACAGCTATATGGCGGAAGTCGCTGTAACTAATCTGTTCGTAGGCAATATCCTGCCGAGTGGTAGCAAGACGGCAGTGCTTGTTCTCTAAAGGCTCTATACCAGCAACAGGCATCATACCTAAACGCTTGCCACGTGCAAAGCGGAACTTGCAGAAGAAGTCTCCGAAGTAATAGAAGTTCTTTATATTCGTCTTAGCAAACTCCTGCGCAGTACTCTCCATACCTCGCTCCTGCCAAGTGTTCAGCCATTCGTCCCACGCAGGTAGTGCAGTGTACTCACGCTTCATCTTGCCACCTTCCACAGTCTGCATGTAGGCACATGGACCATTACCATACAGCATCTTAATCTCCTTGCTGTATAAGCGAGGCAACAAGCGGTTCTGTTTAATCTCTGTCGTTACTTCATCGCAGAGATTGTTTTTCACACCACGCATACACACCTGATAACCATTAACACTAAGCCACTGGTGTTCGTGAAGGTATAAATTATTTCCCTGTGGTATAAGCATGCCAGCAGTGTTGAATAGTTGTTGCCCCTCTCCAATCTGAAAAGAAAGCACATTGCCATCTGCAATATAATTACCAGCGTTGCCGTATAACTCTATTCTATCGTTCATAACCAATTTATCTTGTGAAGTTTATATCCATCGTTTGGAAAACCCATGTATCTAATAAGAATACGATAACACATCTTAGGATTGCCGTCTTCGTCCTCGAAAAGGAAATAATTCTCTGCATCAACCGAAAATCTATCCTGTGGCAGCTGTGTCCTATACTTACAGTGCTTCTTCACCGTCAAAGTGTCTCCAGCCATACCCTGCGACCTCGAATAAGGAAAGAAGCAGAGCGTGAAGTCCCCTTCGGGTAGCTTGCTTATCTCCCTTGCCCACTGCATTGCATTGATGCCGTCTATTTCGATAGGTTTCTCCATTACTTGCGAAATTACTTATATTTTGAACAGGAACAAAGGACGACCAACTCCCCCTCCTGTCATATTTCCCCCTTTTCGCGGTCTGCACCGCATTATCAAAAATCAGCGGTGCGTCCTGAATTGCGTCGTTTGGTCATTTTGATTTTTCATTTTTAAAATATAATATATTGATTTTCAGTAAAGTAACATTTTTACCTATGTAAATACCCCTCGTTATTGCTTTGTTTTGGACATTTTTTATATTCATTTTTGGACTTTATAGGGGCTTATATCGCTATATTTTCGGGTAAATCGTCCGGATAACTGCTCAATTCCTTTTTAATAAGGTCTGAATAAAGACCATATAAAAGGTAAATCATTGCACTTGGAAGCTGTGTTGTCAGTCCTGGACGACGTTTTAATTCTGTTTTCTTCTCACTTGATTTATCAAGCTCGATTTTGCCGTTCGTTTTCTTCAGCGGACTGATAAGAATTGCACTGCAAAGGTTCTGACATTCATTCTCATCGATACGCACCTTGGGAAGCAAGGGCAGTTTCTCGGCAAAGAGCAACTGGCACAGGCGGAACTGCTGCCAGTGGTAAATAGTAGGTGCGCCATCGTTGTAAAGAAAAACAGAAAAACCGTAACTCTCCAAAGCAGCCTTCATTGTCAGCGAGTCGGTCGTTATTTGCTCCAATTCTTCCCTTGTTTTGTTTCCTGCACGGTCGGGGTAGAGGTGTATAACCTTGTTCACTGCGTCGTTGCCAAAGAACGAATACACCTGTTGTGCAAGGTTCTGCTGGTCGTCGGGTATATATGCCCAAAATTCCTTAATAATATCGAAGCGACTGCCGTACTCCTTTTTTTGTCCGACGATAAGCGATTGAAAATTACCAGGGTCGTAACCTATGTACAGAGGCTCGCGCTTATCGTAGTGGCGAAGGTAGCGCGCGGTGAGCGTGAAGTGGTCTTTGAGGTTCATCTTCAGTATTTGGTCGTAGATATAGCTGTCTTTGAATTGGTGTCGCTCGTGGTCGTAGCTTGTAAAGAACTTGTTGGTAACTTCCTTATGGCGGATAGCACAGATGGCGGTGAGGAACTCGTCCATATCAAGGGTATCGAGCTGCGTCTTGAAGAACTTCGGTCCGAGAATATCCTTATTACAGAACGAAGATGCTCGTATATAATAGATAGCATTGCGTCGCATATCGGCAATACGTGGTTTCCATCTGGCGATAAAGGCATTGAGTTTTTGGTTTTCCAAACGTATCTTCTCTATTGTTACTGGGTTCTTGGTATTGCGCAATTCTTGCTGGAGCGTGAACTGCTTGTAAAGTGTTTGGTTGATGGCAAGCGACACAGAAGCTATCTCTTCGATGAGCCTTGTGTCCATCTTGTTTTCGTAGTCCTCGAACCAATCGTCCTCGCCAAGGTCCACACGTGCGGTATCACTCACACCAGTAACACCTTCGTAGTAGGCTGACTTGCGAATTTCGGCAGAACCACCACGAAGTGAAGGAAAGAGTCGCGATTTTAGTTTCTCTCCGCTGTTGTGTTTCATTTCTTCGACAAATGCGTGTACGGCATTTCGACCGGCAACACTCTCGGGCTGGTCGGAAGACACCAGCTGCAGGTGTGCTCCGTTACGAAAGATGACCGAGTGCTTTGCATAGGCTATCGGATAACGTGGCTGACGAAAGTGTGAAGGAAGTTTTGCTTCTCCCACAACATAATCAATGCCATATTCAAGCATGGCTCGCTGCTTGCCATTTACGATTACAGGACGTGAGAACGATGCCTGAATGTTTGGCCATACGTTGGTCATCAGTGCCACGTATGTTTTGTGAACAAGGAATGATAGTTCGCCCGGCATATCGTTTGTCACACGAATAAGCCGTGGAACTATGACACCTTCGGTCTTACCCGTGGCACGCGCCCATTCAGCATAAAGCATATTGGGGTCGATGATATTGGCAAGCAGCTGCACTCGATTCATGTAGTAGTGCTCGAAGTTGAGCATACTGTTTTCATTTATTTCTTTTTCAGTCATTCGGAATCTCCTCCATTATTTCTGCTTCTTGAATATCGGCATCTCGCAACAGGCGTTTCTTTTCTTTTGTTTCTATGGGCAACGAGTCGATAAGCGTAACATAGAAGCCTTCATTATGCTTGGCTGCTATTTCCTTCAGATTCTTCTTTGAGAAACCGAGTTCCTCGGGTGTGATATTTGGTGTGATAAGGAACGTAACACCAAGGTCTCTATCGGCTTCGGAAATTTCAGAAGCACGACGACGACACTCCAGCGCACGTTCATAGCACTTGCCTTGTGTCTTATAGTCACCAGCCAAGGCACAGAGCTTAGCAAGGTTCTCAAACTGGTTAGCGTACTGATTCTCCCATATCTTGATGGGTACGTTATTGTCTACCTGAAAGTAGTTGATGGCTTCGTAGAGTCGAGCCATACAGGTGCGCTGCTCTATCTTGATACCTTGGTTAGCATTGATGCGCTGCTGCAACTTACGAGCCGCACGAGTTATGTTGCGTTCGTGCTCGTATATTTCCATTGCCCACTGCAATTGCTCCAAGAACTTCTGTAGCTCTTGGGGAATAGCATCGCACTTGCCTGTGGCAAAGAATTGCGATATTAAGTCAGGGTGTATCTGTTCGATACGGTCAAGTTGTGTCATACGCCAAACAAGTCTTTGCGCAGCTGCTCCTCCTTTGCCTGCTGTATAATCTCACGCAGTTCTTTCACGGCTTCGGTGCTGCCATCCTTTGCCAGTTCAACGAGCTTGGTAAGGATAGCACGCATATCTTCCGTGACGTTCACGAGCATTGCGATTTTGTTAAGAACTTCCTGAATTTCTTTATCCATAACGCAAAGATAGGAATATCAGGAGAAACAGCAAAAGACAAAGTTTTTCGTTAGGGGAAAGTTAAAAGTATTAAAACTAATACTTTTTATTCCACTTTTATTTGGATAATAGTATTATTATTACTACCTTTGTATTGTCAAACAATAACAATATACAGCAAATGAAAAGGTATAAAGTAAAGGAAGTCATCAAGATGCTCGAAGCCGACGGATGGATACATCTTACAACAAAAGGCGACCATCGACAGTTTAAGCACCCTGATAAGTCTGGAAAGGTAACGATAAGGGGTCACATGAACGAGGATTTGAGTCAATTCTTATTAAACAGTATCTGGAAGCAGGCAGGGTGGAAATAGCCACCCTCCCTTTCCTAAATAACAAACAATCAACCTAACAACAGGAATTATGGAACAGATAAGAGTAAATATTGAATGGTACAATCATAATTTTGGTGCGAGCCTTGGCGATAATGTGCCGGGTGCTGTGGTGCTTACAGCCAAGACTTACGACGAACTGATGAAAGAAATACCCGAAACGCTGCGTTTTCATGTAGAGGGTATGGTAGCCGATGGCGATGATGTTCCGCAATGGTTGCGTGATGGCGACTATACGTTTGACTATCACCTTGACACGGCTGCCCTTATCCGTTCATGTGAGCAGTATGCCAGCCTTGCAGCTATATCGCGTGCATCAGGCGTGAACGAACGGCAGTTGAGCCACTATGCCAATGGTATCAAGAAGGCACGTGCACAGCAACGTGAGCGCATCGTAGAGGGACTGCATGAGATAGGCAGGCGACTTATAGCCGTTGTATAGTTATTGTTTGACAGCAGACTTCCAATGGTAGGTCGGGGCAGAAATGCTCCGACCTTTTTCTTGACATCAGGAAAAAGGAGCAGCGTGCCTCACGGCAAACTGCTCCCTGATTTGGAAATGCTAAAAAAAAATTGTATCTTCAGACGGCAACCGTGTCGAGTATGCCGTTGTATTGTTCGAGTGCTTCGAGGTAATTGTCGATGGCTGCCGTGTCAGTGGGAGCTGCCTTGAATTGGTTCCACGCTGTGCGCACTGCGCTATAAGCTACCGATGGCGTGAGGGTGAGGGCAATCGTCATAGCGCACCTCCTTCCAACCATTCAGCTACGCAGCAGGCAGCCAAGAGAACTACGAGGAACAAATGAGCGTAGCAGACCTCCTTATGCGTGAAACGCTCACCGCATAGACGTGAGAAAGTAGCTGACTCGCCATTAAACCACTGTGAGAAATTATTGCGCTTTTCGCTTGCCCAATCCTTGAGCGTGAACGACCGCTGCGCTGTGCGGAGGGTTGTTGGTTGCATATTGCATCATTCTTTTAGCATCCACGGAACTGCCGTGGCAGAGACACAGAGAAGCGGCTGCACATCCCGCTGCTAAAAGAATGATGTCTCTACCCGAAGGGCTTTGAAAATTCTACGGAATGGCAACCGCCAATATCTTTATGAGCAAAAAAAATGCCCAATCGAAAACGTTGAGCAATGACCGATGCTCTCCGGGATAGTCTACTATCATTCTTTTAGCACTGCAAAGATAGGTATAAGATTTGAATCGTGCAAGCGAAACGCAAATAATTTTTGCGTGACGCAAGAGATTATATATCAAGATGGATAAAACTTGGACCGAAAGCGAAGTTAAGAGTCATCTTTCCGCCTTCAACAGTCAGAGAGAAATTGCCCTGCGAAATGATGTCCATACCGATAACGAACTCTATATCTTCGGGCAACTGGTCGGACTCGAAGGCATCGATAATAGTTGCCTGTCCACAGTTGCCGGGCATGGCAATGGTAAGAAGCGCACGTCCGCTGACACGTCCGCCTATTCCTTTTACGGAGTTGTTGGCACGGCTGACAGGCAGTTGAAGGTAATTTGCTGTGAGTGGGTGGATGCAAGACACCTCTGCACCCGTGTCCCAAAGGGCATCTGTAAGAATCTCCTTTCGGCTTATGGTGTTGATAAGTCGGATAGGCGTAATGATGCGTCGGGTGGAGGATAGGGTCTGAGTGAAGAAGGTTGTGTTCTGTTCCATTTCTTGCAAGTTCTTAATGTTTTTGCAAAGATAAACATAAATCGTCAGAAGTGAAAAGACAAAGAAAGAGAAATCCCCTGCTTCACAACGTGAGGCAGGGGACGGCTAAAGATTAGAAGAAGCCAGCTCCTATCCTTATGGATGGGAATTTGGGTCTACGGTCGGACCGTGCTTGTCGGTCTTCTTTGGCTCGTAGGGCTTGAAGTCGATACCTGTGAGGAAAGCACGTGTGCGCCCAATGTCGCCAGCCTTCCAGTGGGTTTCAGGCTGGAAGTTGATGCGAGTGCCAACGATGTTCTTGGCAACGTTGAACTTCTCAGCCGAATCGGCAGGCTTGGTTTTCAAGCCAACCTTGAACGAGCCGAAGCCGTCGAGGACTACTCGGTCGCCATTTCGCATGTGGCGAGCCATTACGTTGACGAGTTCACGCAGAACTGCATAGACATCCGCCTGCTTGGCAGAGGTGTTCTCCTCAATCTCCTTAGAGATAGACTCGAGGTCGGCAACATCACTGACAACGGCACGAGCATAGAACTTACCTTTGGTCTTGCTCTTTGTGCGAACGTCTTGGTAAACTTTAAATTTTACTGACATAATACTTTAATTTTAAGGATTAATAAATAGATTTATAGAAAGCTATGCTTTTGATGATAAAAAGCAATGCTTTTGATGGTCGAAAGCTATGCTTTGGATGATAGAAAGCTATGCTTTTGATTTCTGTTCCTGCTGTTGTTCAAGAACCATTCTGAACAGTTGCTCTTTTTCTTGATACCGTTCGAGGTTCCGCTTATCAGCCTCTCTTTTCTCTTTACGATCCTTGCGCTTTACGAACGACTTATAACGCTTGATGTTGTCGAGAACATTCTTGTGCTGGCGCAGGAACTCGGCAGGGTCGGCTTTGAGTAGTTTCATGAGTTCTGCTATCTCTGAGCGTCCGAAGAGCAATGGGTGCTTGCAGAGAAACTTGCCCGTGTCGTTGAACGATTGCAGCTCGGCAAATGCCTGAAGATTACGTATGCGCAATTCTGCCATATCAGCTACTGCCTGCGCATTACGCTCTTTCTCCAGCAGTTCGTCGAGCTGCTTCATCTTGCGATAAGTGTTGATGCGGTCGTTATAGAGAACTGTTGCCATCTGCACGTCCGCATCAGCAAGGTTTTCCCAGTCTATTTTCGGGTACTCTTCTTCTTTTTTTTTGGAGTAGCAGGCTTCTTTGGTTGATTGCCTTTTCCTTCTTCGGAAGAGTTATCCACAGAGTTATCCACATTGTCGGTTTCTGCACCAGTATCCTCTGATGGGGTGTCGTTATCTTCACCATCTGTTGGGTTCTCAGTACCAGTGTCCTCTGATGGAGTACCGTTACCTTCGCCATCTATTGGGTTCTCAGTACCAGTGCCCTCTAATGGAGTACCGTTACCTTCACCTCCTGAATTGCTGTCAGTGTCTTTATTTTCTGCAGCAAAGAATTCGCGACGATTTCGCACGATTTCGTCGTGTTCACAAACGTTGAGCAATGCAAACAGAATATCTTCTGAATTCTTCTCGGGTGCATGGTCGAATCGTACAAAGTCGGTGCTTTGTGGATTCTTCTCATGCAGCAATGCGAGGTCGGCTTCTACAGCCTGCGGATTAACAAGCTGGTTGAAGTGAATAAGCTTTTCTCTTGTACTATACATAGTTTCTTATTTTAAGTGAAGAGAGCAGAAAAACAGAACGCCGTCCTTCTGCTCTCTGTAGCGTGTTATACTCCTGTACGAGATACTTCGACAAGTGTCGTTGTGTCAAGAACACGGAGCGTAATAGATGCACCTTCCTTTGCCGTCCATGTGGCACCGTCTTCGAGAACGAAGGTTGAGCCGTCGGCAATAGTGGCAGGCTTATCGGTACCAGCACCGATAAGGGTAATGTATCGTCCCTTGTCCGCCTTGGTAAGACCCGATACGCTTGCAATGGCTGCTGCGCCTGTTGTACCATTGGCGATTTTGTAGGTATTGGCATTTGCCTTAATGGTAATGCTTGTAGCTCCAGCAGCCACTTCTCCAGCATCCACTACGGCAGGATTACCAGTATAGAGGAGTGGCAGGTCTACAGAATTACGCTTAAAGGTGAATGTTCCATAACGACCGTCCTTATCATCCTTTACCTCTGTATTGGCAAGGATAATAGGACGCTCGAGTTCACCAAGGATATACCAGTCGGAAGACTTAACGTGCTTGTAGAAAATAATGAACTTTCCACCACTGTACTCTTCTATAAAATTATACAAGTTCACACGGGCACCACCCATAATGAGAACGAAACTATTTTCACCAGAAGTCGTAATATCTCCCTTTTCTGTAGTTCCTGTAAAGGATGGTATATCATGCGCCTCAAAGTAATGAGGTATTTCGCCTGGTTTTAAAGGTATAGGTGCAACCTCGCGTTGTCTATTGGGCTGTGGGAATGGCTTTGTGCGGTCTATTTGATCAAGTGCCACAAGGTAAACTATATAGGAAATAGCAGAACCATGCGTATCACGATCAGACACATCATCGATATGTCCTACCACAGCCATAGAGGCAAATGAAACCAAAGAGCCGGTAGCCCCGAGTAAAGAGTAATCGAGTAATGCTGCAAGGAGCATTGCGAAACCAAACACTGCAAATGTTACCATGAACATTCTGCGAGCTTGACGGTCGGCGTAATTGAAACCCTTGTTAGGGTTGTATGCACGGCATCTTTTCTGAATTTTTGTTCTTATCATTTCTTTCTTAAATTTTGCGGGAAGCCGACGAGCGACTCCCCGCGGTGAAACAACATCTATATACTATAAAAAAATGGATTCCTAATTAGCGACCTCCAGGAACGTTAGGCTGGAGTGCCTTGTTGATGGTGCGTTTACCACCTACGCAGCGTTCCATCTCGCGGAAGTTACCATCGTTACCAAGAATCACCATGATGTAGTCGCCTACCTCTGAAGCATTAAATGCTGCAGTGAGATTAGCAAACTTACCACTCTTGGCAATCTTTGGAAGATGGGTCTTATCGCCACACTCAATGCAGTAAGCTACTCCAGCCTTTGCATTTTCGATGTCGGTGTAAGTTTCCTGTGTTGTTGCGCTTCCAGTAGTCAACCAGAAACCGTTATTGCCGTCAACCTTATCGGTGATAGTAGCAGCAAAGCAGTTGATGAAGATCTGCTGCCACTGATAATTATTATCGTCCATAGCTTTCTTGGTGTCGAAGCGACGACCAGTGAACGATGCTGAACAACCTTCCTTCCAGGTGCTCCATGCACGAACTTGCTCCATCTGCTCCTGCATCTTCATTGAGAGCATCTCGCCAGGAACGAACTCAAGGAACTGAATGTTGCCTGGTTGATGCAGCATCATGAATGGAAGCTGACCGAGGTATGGCAACCAAATAATACGAACGGTAGTGTCAGGAACTATATTGAGAGCTCCCATCGGACCAGAGAAGTCAGTATCCTTGCCATAAGTGGCACGTACATTCTTAATCCACCAAGCTTGGTGGTTCTTGTTCAGATAGATGCAATGCTGGTCGAGATCCATATCTTCCGTGATAGATGCGCGTACGTCTGCAATGAATTCCTGTACTGCAGCAAGCATTGTAGCCTGCGCATATGAACGATACACATCGCTTGCATGTGGTTTAATGTCATACTGATGCACATAACGCAGAAGCGTATAGAGAATACCAGTACCAGCATTGTTGTAGCTGCCAGCTACGCCCTGCTCTGGTTTAACATAGATACCACGCATACGACGTTTGTTCTGTTCAACCTGTGCAGTGGTAAGGGTATTGAGCAACTGGTACTCTATCATCGTCCACTTGATTGGGTCTGAACCTTCCTTGTTGAGATAGCCGATATACTTGCGCTCGAGTTCCTTCATTGGTCCCCATTCTATCTTTATCATGGCATCGTCAACATAACCCATGTGGTTTTCAATCTTCATACCGCCCTTGAAGACCTCACCAGACTGGTAAGCCTGTGAAACTTCGTCGAAGAATGTGTTGAAGACCAGAGCACGGTCTTGATAGCCATAAGCAACTGGGAAGTACTGTGTCATATCACGTACTTGGAGCACGCGAGCAATGAGCGCATCTTGACGCAATACGATAAATTGGTCTCCTACGCCAGCTTTCTCCACACCATCATAGTTGGTAGCATACTTGCCTGCAGCAAGGGCTGTAGCATCAAGCATCTTGTTTTCCTGAAGATACTGGTAACGCTGCTTGAGCGACTTGGCATATTGGCAAGCTGCCTTATGGAAGGCAACACCGTCCACTTGTTCGTCAACTTCGGGCAAAGCTGCAGCAGCACGAGGATTTGCAGCTATCTTATTCCAACGACTATCCATAGAGAACATCGAGTGCTCTATTCCAAACAAATACGTTGGAGTGTTACCGAAACCATTGATACTAACTGGAGCGGAATTTACAGTTTGCTCAGGAACATCTGGTGCAGCTTTTTCCCCCAGTGCCTTAACATCGGCACGGAGTCCGTTAATGCCTGCGATGATGCTTTCAACCGAAGCATTGGCTTGCTGAGCTGGGTGCTCGACCTCTTCGTTATCTACAGTAGCTGCAGGAACAGATGGAGCAAGTGCCTCGTGAATGGCATTGAGCGTCTTTTGGAATTCGGCAGTCTGTTCTGCCGTTTTCTTGACAGCTTGTTCTGCTGCAAGATCTTCGCTCAATTCTGTCTGATACTTCTTTTGGTATTCAGTTACCAACGAATTGAACTCCTCGTTGGAGAGGGTTTTGCTCTCGAACTTCTGATTAAGATTCAGAATTTTGAGAACTTGCATAAGTTTTTCTTTGAAGTTCATAAAAACTAAGATAAAAAATTAAACATTATATATTGTATATGGCAGTCTTCATTTTTTTTGTATCTGTATACTCGTTTGCCATAGCAACAGCTTCTGAAATGGCTTCACCCATAGTTCTGCTACCATCAGTAAGACCGATTTCCATAGCCTGCGGAGTAAAGAATGTTTCTCCACGCAATACTGGCGCGTCATCAGGGAGGTCTGTGAGCTTACTCCGCTGAGAACGTACTGCAGAAAGAAATTGTTCATTCATAGGATTGAGTACGTCATTGACGTATTTCTCATCTTTGCCGTTATACAAATCTTCGAAGGTCTTATTCTTCAAGTCAGCGTTGGTCGCTTTCGCTTTCATGTGCTTGATACCAAGTTTCTCGTAATATCCATCGAAATTGTAAAAGCTATACATGGTACCAATACAGCCCACGTAATCATTTGCAGTACGGGCATAAACACGTTGTCCATGACAGCCGATGTAGTATCCTGCAGAACAACACGTCTGCTCATAATATGTGAGAATGGGTTTCTCGCAGCTACGCAGTGTTTCGCTCAGTCGGTCAAGATACCACGCCTCTCCACCTGGAGAATTGATATGCAGGAAATGGCAGGTGATCTGTGGATTGGCTTCCGCTGCCTGGAGGTCGGCTTCAAGTTGCTTGGAAGAGAAATACCAATAACTGTTAGCCATGACAGTACCCCAAACACGATGGTAAGCAATACTGCCTTCAGGAAGTTCTTCATTGTCGAACTCGTCTGTAAGTGTTACTCCAGGAATGTCATTTTCCTGTGTCAGCATCTTCTGCAGCTCCTGAAGGGCTGTATGAGTCTCGAATTGATACCATGTGTGGTCTTTCAGATAAGCAGCTATTTCGGTAGGTGTGAAACCGTAAGCTCCCCTCGGGTTCGAATTTTCGTCTATCTTACCATTGAGAGGAAAGGCAGCAAGCATGGCTTGACGATACCCATCAATGGTGATAAACAGTGGATACCCTGAAATTAAAAGGTTCTGTAATTCGTTCATCAAAATCTATTTTTGATGCGAATTTACTATATAATAAGGTGTATGCAAAAGACCTATAAAAAAGGGTCTGCAAGCATTTTGCACTTGATAACGAGGTTGGCAGAGTTCAGATTCGATGAAATTTGAACTCGTGCAGGAATATCCAATGTGCCTATCTCGTAAATTCTGCGATTGGAAGTTTTTATCTTCACAATAGCATTTCTCTCGATAGAGAAGAAGCGTTGAGCATTTCTGTTAGGTACTTCTATTACGAGTGTCTTGTCGCAATTCCAATAATTTCCGCTCTCGTTCTCAGAGAGTTGGGGGATATAAGAGAAAGTATCAGCTATGAATTCATATACTCTTGGTTGACTGCCTACTCCTGAATCAATAGGGCTGACTTCTATAAGATTTGAAAATTCTATCATAATTTGCTTTTTTAATTGACAAAAACGGCTATTCGATATGTGTTAAATGATATTAAACGGATATTCTTTTTTTATATTTCCTCTTCTTTTTCGGGTGCAAGAGGTTACGGAAGCGATAAAAGTTCTTTAATAATGCATCGGAAGAAATTGAAAATAAACGATATCTACGAATGAACTCAAAGATAACTTCACTGTTATTACGTTCCCTTCCAAACTCTTCGTTCTCCAGCAACACGCTATGTAGCTCAAAATTGAACATTCTTCGAATCTGTTTCTCTATTTCCTTTGCTGCAGCAGGAGACAGATAATTATAATATGCAGGGTCTTTCCAGGCAATACCGTCTCCACCTTTCCGACATGGGAGTGAAATACGAAGATTGCCGTCAGTATTATCAGGTTGGTTGGCACGCTGCCTTGACATGTTCTCCCAAATACAGTGGTAGAGGTCAGAAGTGTGTGGTATTTTTACCGTTCCACTTTTTTTATCCACACCGTATTTTCCGATAATGTACTCCGCAAGATAGGGCTCAATCTTGATAGTAGCATTTTTTTTAAAGGCTCTTTTTTCTTTATGCATTCTATTTTTGAAATTTTGTGTTCCTACCGTCCTACAATCCTACAAAATTTGTAGCTGTTTATGCAAAGTTACTCAAAACCAATTGATTATAGAAAATATTTCAATCATTTTTTTACTTATTTCACTCAAAAACACCAACCTATACCGTCCTACAAAGCCTTAAAAGTGCAATTTTGTAGGACGGTATAGTCAAAAAGGTGTTTCCTACAGAAAAAACCTATTTCCTACAACGTCCTACAATCCTACACTATTTCCTACATACATAATTACTTCAATATATTACTATAATTATTTGATATATAAGTAGTTATAGTAAATGACGTTTGAAAAAGAAAATTAATTTGTAGGATTGTAGGATTGTAGGAAGGGTTTTTCTGAAAAATATTTTTCAAAAGCTGTGTTTTCCTTGTTTCATTGAAAATTTAGGGGGTTCGGGGGAAATTGCGCTTTTTCCGTTGGGATAGAATATGAAATGAGCCGTACCTATCTTCGCAGACTGGCACGGCTCTCGCCTAATAAAAAAAACAACGTTTTTGGAGAAAATAATATCCTTTTTTATTTGGTAAAATCACTTTTTTTTTGTACCTTTACATCATTAAATTGGGGGCATATATACTCTAAAAGAGTTTTTTAGGAGTTTTATTTTTTATATCACCCAATTTGATTATAAACACCTCCTTTTATAAAACATATCCAGTGTGTATTGGCACGCTTTCCTGATATATGTCCAAAAATCGGCTTAGCTGGTGTGAGGTTTAGTACCTCAGAAACTTTTATGTCTGTCTCATTCCATTTAAAGATGAGGAATCCATCTCGTTTGAGGACACGAAAACACTCTTTGAATCCAGCTGATAGGATTTCCTTCCAATCGCAGCCTAAATGTCCGTACTTTGTCATTTGCCAACCCTTCAACTCTTTAGAACTCCCTGTGTATTTCAGGTGCGGAGGGTCGAATACCACCATGGAGAAACTCTCGTCAGGATATGGCATGTTTGTGAAGTCCGCTTGAATATCGGGCTTTATCTCAAAATGCCTTCCATCGCATAGCGTAGTTTCAAGACTTCTTATATCTTGAAATAAGACACGGTCGTCATTCTTGTCGAAATAGAACATCTTGCCACCACAGCAGGCATCAAGGATGAGTGCTTTATCTTTATCCTTATTCATACTTTATTATTTTTATCATAAAAATCAATAGCTTTGAAAATCTCAAATACCACTTGTGGCACCCACGCATTTCCTAAGGCTTCGATACTTTTGCTTCGCCATTTTGCGAAAGAAAGGGTAAGGTCAGCCACTTTAAAGGGTAACCCATCATCTCTGTTACATACAGGGGATTGAGTTGGGAAGTTCCGCCACCAACTTTGTGGGCAATCTGCTCTGCCAAATTGGCTTTCGGCTTGTTGTGCTGCTTCAGAGTATCCATCGTCATACCTGAGCGCATTCCATCCTTTGCCGTTGGTGTTAAAAGAAGTCCTGAACATGCCTTTGCCGTCAATCCTTTCCCCATTTGACTGTTCGCATTGTATTTTGTTGTCCACTTTGTGCCCTCCGAAGCATTGGGTGTTGGAAGAAGTTGCATCTTTGCAGCCTTTGCCAATGTTGGTCGTTCTGTTGCATCTTTGCTCAAAGATTTGTTTATCCTTCCTGTCCCTTTGTCTATTGCTATTGGTGTTGGCAGTAAAAAAAGATTGAGAAACTCCGTTTTTCCCTCCTTGTTGCAAATCTTCAGTCCCTGTGTCTGTACGGTGGGCAACAATCCATACCCTATCTCTTCTGTGGGGTGCTCCGACGGCACAAGCCGGAATAACAAACGGTTGGACGGAATAACCTGCTCGCTCAAGGTCTTCACAGATGACTTCAATTGTGAATTTCTGTTCCTTTCGGTATATGAAATTCTCGTCGAACAAATCGTCTGTACGTCCCATCTTAGTCTCTTTGCTGGGCTGTACCATTGAGAGGATTCCGTTAACGTTTTCACCAACAACCCAAGTGGGATGAATTTGCCGTATAGCTCGTAGCATTTCACCCCAGAGGTAGCGGTTATCTTCCGCTCCATTTCGTTTTCCTGCAACACTGAATGGTTGACAAGGAAACCCTCCTGTGAGCACATTGATGTGTCCTCTCCATTCCGAAAAATCTGTTTTTGTAATGTCTTCATAAGAAATACTGTTTGGAAACCAATACTCTAAAACTTTCCGCTGAAACTCTTGTATTTCGCAATGAAATACATTAGTCCACCCCAACCACGAGGCAGCGAGTTCTGCTCCACCGATACCAGAAAAGAGTGATGCGTGAGTATATGTCATATTCTTTTTTTTAGTATCTGAATTTAGTAAAATGAATAATTGCCATTGGCTTTTTTACATCAGCCAAGCGGAACCAGTGATACCAGTCTGAAAAAGATAGACCATCGTTATTTGCCAAATCTCTTAAATCAACCAACTGGCAACTATCTACTTTTGCAGGACGCATAAAATCGAATATTTCCAATTGCTGTACGCCTATGCTATTCTCGGCAGTAAGCCGTGCGACTTCCACCTGTTTACTGTGATAAGGTTTCCCCGTCCATTGGCGGACGGATAGCACGGCACGTCCCTCCTGCGCTTCCTTGATGCGTTTCTCCCATAGTGGGTGATTCACCCGTATAGTGTGTATCTTCTCACCGTTTAGGAACTTTTCTTTGAAGTTCGTTTCTTCCCCTGCTCGCTTGTGCGTTGTAAGGAAATGTTTTGATATTGTGATTACGTATGTTTTCATATTGTTTCCCTGCTCATTGTTTTTTTATATATTGTTATTATCTGTCTGTTTTAAAATGGTTCATCACTATCTTTCATCGGAGGGAAAGGGAAAGCCTGTTCTGTAGGTGTGATTGGAGCTGCAGGAGGCGTTTCCTGTTCCTTTGCAGGAGCAGCTTCTTCGGTAAATGTTCTACGGAAGTCGATGTTATACAATTCCATAAACTTATCGTATTCAATGATTATTGCACTGGTAGATGTGCTTCTCGGCTTTCGTACCTTCACAACCGTTTCCTGGTCATCGTTCCTCGGAACTTCGATCGTCTCTTCCCAAGTGAAGCGACGAGATGGAACTGTGCCAATGTAAGAGGGGTGGCTTCGCAAGTTCTGCTCCAGAGTAGAGAGCGTGCTTCCTTCTGTATTGTATCCTCCACGGTCGAAGATGGCGAAAATGGCACTCAAGCGTAGGAAGAGAACGTTGGTACCAGGTTCGAAGGTGAAGGTGTGTTTATCTCCACGAGAGTCTTTACCTGTAACATTCTTCGGTTGCTCAATGAGCAACTCACGACCTTCAACAACCTGCTTGGTATCTATCATGTTGTTTACAGCTGTGAAGAACATAGCCAGCTTATCAGTGCTGCGAATAAGTGAGAGTTGGAATTTAATCTTTTCCTGTGCTATCTTGAAAAAAACGGCATAAGAAAAAGGAAGCTGCAGGTTGGAATATTGCTCGATAAGCTTCACAGTTCCCAAGAATAAGGACGCTGTCTTCATCAGGCGGTCCATTTCGCCTGAATTGATAACATCTTGTTTCAACTCATTGTACGCTTCCTGCTTTAATTGTCGGAAGTGGTCCATAAACATAGGTCGTAGTTCCAATATCTGCAGGAGAACATTTGACAATCCTACTTTGTTGGGGTCTTCTATGTTTTTGAGTTCCTCAAATATTCGCACCTCCTCTGGAGTTCTGTTGCGAGGTTTCGGAACTTCACATACGATGACACGGCTCATCAAAGCATTGTCGTCGCGCTGGGGAGTTTCCTGTCCACATATAATGACGGGGGCGAAAACTTTGTCGTTTTCGATTTCCCTTCCTGATGTACCCCTTCGTTTCTGCTTGCCATCGCCGTCATAAACTATACCTTTCAATGCTTGAAATTTCGTATCACTGATGTCCTTGTTATTGTACTCATCGAGCACAACAGGTACGTCCTTAAACGTTCCCATGATAGTGGACATCGCTGCATCTGTACCCGTATTCAGGTTGAAAATCGGAATGTTGGGTGATATGAACAAAGAACGAATTGAGATTGCTATCTGTGTTTTACCCGATGACATCGGACCCATGAAAAACGGAGCTGTGAACAAACGGTCTATACAGTGTATGTTGCTTCGGAAGGCACACATAATGGCAAATATGATAGCCCATTTTCCATTATCGTTGATTTTATACACCTGATCCATTAAGGAAGCCCATTTCTCAAATGACACCCTTTTGTCTGCAGGCACTTCTTTATATACCAGCTGGCTTATGAGTTCGTATTTGTCTGATTGTTTTCCGCTGCCTGCATAAATTGTAGAGAAAGCAGGCAGGTAGTAGTTCTTCTTGTTATGGGTAACGACACCCAGTTCATTGACAGGGTCAAATCTCCACTGTTCGTCTACATTGTGAAAGATTCCATTCGCAAAGGAAAAGAATTGTTCATCGGTCTTTCTGCTCATACCCTCGCTCTGTTGGTTCCCATAAGTTTTAACTTCCGAACACATTACGAAATGCCTACTCATATATGTCTTGATGGCTTTCCATTGCCATTCTTCACCGTTGAAGTTTACGGCTTCATAATTGATAAGCACCTCCTCTATCGATGACATCTTTAGCATAGCCTTTGAGGGTATCTCTATGTAAATGGGTGTGTCGTAGTAGCGGCGGTTGATACGCAGAACGCGTTTATTCTGCTCGAAATCATCAGAGAAAATGTGCAGCAATGGTGTCATAAAGAAGTCGGCTACCTGTGTCATGCCGTTGCCGTTCTTGTTTCGGAACATATAGCATACAGGTTCACTCTTTTTATTAAGGCGAGGGTAATAGTTACATTCTCGCCACATCTTGCGGTACTCCTCATTCTCTTTAACGTAATCGGGAGGCTCGTTCACATCGAACTCTTCATCTGCAAGGTTGTCGTTTAGTTGATTTACTTTTAGCGTAGATTTACGTTTCTGGACGAAAGGCTTTCGGATTTCGTCGAAATCACCCTTACTGAGCTGCAGGGCAGAACAGTAGTCTTTGCGCTTTATAGTAACAATGCTCTCTTCCACATAAGAAGTGAGCTCGATGCATCTTTTTATAAGTGGGGCTTTATCGCCCAAATATTCTCTTAGGAAAGGTGCATGCAGCGCAATATAATAATCTACAAATGAACCTGTAGCATCATTATGAGTGATTTGTATGTTGATGCCGGAGCGAAACATCTCTGCCAACGTGTGTAGGTAATCACTCTCCTCACCATCTGCATTGATACTGCAACCTGTCTCCGAAGTAATAAAGTAACAATACACACGGCGGAGCTCTTGAATGTCATTGTTAAGTGGACGACCTGCCACATATACGATAGGTTCTTCTCCATATTGGTCGAGGAAGTCCTGCATCACCGATGTCAGAATAGCAGGGCTGTCTTTCTTTATGTTTTCTTTCAATGAATCTATACCGAAAAGTCCTGCTTGCATTTTTGATTTAGGCAGTGTTTCTTTTATCTTCAGGCGGAGATTCCGTACACTTTCCTCGATGATGTTGAATTTAGTTTTGAACTCCTTGGTAACAGATTTCATATACTCAAGACGAAGAGCTGCATCCTGAACACAAGCAATGAGTGAACATATTGTATTCAACCCGTCGCTGATGATTGTTTCGTCCTTGCAGCCGTGCGGTATTATCATCTTCTTAAAGGCTGTTGGAAACGATTCCGTCAACCCGTGCAGCTTTACTTTGGTCCCGGCACCATTCTCTTTCGCAAATTCGTCGGGGTCTGTTCCTTTCGGAAGACGGATACACTTCACCTTTGCTCCGGCTTTCAATAGAAGTTCGCAGTTCTTCAGCGATGCTTTCACTCCTGCTGCATCTGCATCATAGACCATTACGATGTAATCTGTAAAGCGTAGCAGCAGTTTTACCTGCTCATCGGTGAATGCGGTACCGCTGCCACCGATAACATTTTCTACACCTACCTTGTGCAGGGACATCACATCGAACTGTCCCTCCACAAGGTAAACAAATCCTTGTTTTCCGATGGACTGTCGGGCTTGGTATAGTCCGAAGATATGCTTGCCTTTTGTAAATAAAGGTGTTTCGCTGGTGTTTACGTATTTCCCGACACCATCTTTAGGTGTGATGATCCTCCCCGAAAATCCTATGACATGCCCCTGCATGTCATAGAATGGGAACATCAACCTATCTCTGAACCTGTCATAGGTGCGCCCTTCATTATTGCCCACTACATCTACATCTTGCAACATCTGCAGGGAATAGCCGGCTTTGGTGAGTTCTGACATCGCCACATTCCCCATAGGTGCATACCCGACACCAAAATCGGTTAAAGCCTTATCAGAAATATGGTATCCGCGCGTAGCAAGGAAACTCTCCGCCTGCTGCAAATTTTTCTGAAAGAATTTTGCTGCAGCTTCTATTGCAATTCGCTGTGCTGCCTTCTGCTTGTAGCGCATTTCTTCTTCCGGATTCATTTCCTTTTCGGGGAACTCTAATCCGGCTTGAGTAGCACACCAACGAAGAGCTGACATAAAATCCATATTCAGGTGGTGCTGAATAAAGGCTATGACATCTCCGCTCGCTCCACAAACAAAACAATGATAGGTCTGCCTTGACGGGCTAACCATCATAGAGGGAGTATGGTCGTCATGAAATGGGCATACACCTTTATAGTTCACACCTGCTTTATGTAAATGTGTAAAAGATTCAATAACATCTACTATATTTAGCGCAGATTTTACTTTATCTATGAAATTCTTATCTATCATTTTTTCAAATCTTCTTCTGTAAACAACTCCAGCTGTCGGCTTTCGATACTTTCCGTTATGGATACACCCAAATATTCTGCTACGGATGCATATTCCTTGCCTGTAATAGGCTTTCGTCCAAAATATAAATCCCAATACCGACGTTGCCCAATACCTGTCTCGTTGTAAAAGAGTCTTGTAGGGGTAAAGTCCTCGGGATGGCGAAATTTTATCTTAAGCAGTGCTATCAATAAATTTCGCTTTACCAACTGACCTGTTGTCAATTTACGGCGCAATACGTAAAGTCTGACAGACATAGGACTACGTTCCAAGTGTTTCCCCATATCTTCAAACGACATTTTTCCAAGGTTTTGCCTTACAAACTCATCGTCTTGGGAGTTCCATCTTCTGTTGCCTTTCTTTCCCATGTCGTGTGATGCTATTGAATTGGTGGTCAAAACTTAATATCGCAACGTTGTCCGCAGGATGTATACGACCCAAATTTAATTGTGCATATACCCTGAGAGACTCTCTGAGTAGGAATAATTCCCTTTCGGTTAAATCATTGATGGAGTATTTACCCCAACTGTCTTTGTCGATGTACATGGTCTTTTAAAACTAATTCTCATTTTTTCAGTAAATACTCTTCTTAGCTTCTTTCGAAGTATTGGAGAAATATTGAATGGACGGTTTTGGTTATTTTTGTAATAAACACGACAGGTGAAAGTCTTAATGCCATACTTTCGCTTAAAGGCTTTCCTTACTCTTCTTATACTGGTCATAGTTGCTTGATATTAAGGTCAAATTTCATATCTCTCTTGAGAGGTATACCAATAACACTGTGGAATTTTCCATCTTCTTTTTGTGTAAGGAAAATGTCTTTCTCATATTCTTTTTTATAAGAATAAGCTCGACCATATTCGTCCCATACAAAATGTAGGTCGCCTTTATGTCCGTTTACCTGCCTGACGTATGAATGTCTTAACTTCATCTCGTCAATTACAATATTACTACCAAGAGCATCTATAGCTTCTTCAAATTCTTTTACTTTCATAGTTTCTTCTTAGATTGACATTTTTTTATATTGCTGTATTGTACATACTCTTTGAGTTTCAAGCAATACAGCCCATTAATACAATTACGGTGGAACTTACAGTTCCTACACTCATCACACATTGGGGAAGAGTTCTTTTTCGGATTTTCGCAAATAATCCGCAATGACCTTTCTTTTCAGAGGGTCTGGCATAAAGTCGCCTCGTAACCATCTGTACACTGTCGAATTCGAAACTCGACAAATCTTCGCCAAATCCATAATGGTTTGTTCTCTTTCATTTGGCAAAGAATTTACATAATCTTTAAATTCCATATTTGATGTTTTTTTTAAGTTTTATTGCTACTTCAAATATTTTTTACTATTTTCGTAGCGCATAAATTATTACGTAGCGCAAAGATGCAACATATTTTTGGAATACGCAAACATTTGAGTGATTATTTCACTCATTTAAATGAATTTAAATTTTAAAGCAGGGCTCATGGAAAAAGAAACTATAAACGATCGAGTTCGCTATATTATTGAAAAAGAGGGACATACTATCAGCTCTTTTGCAAGAAAAATAGACATTGGCGATCAAACTATCAGAAGTATCGCCAAAGACAGGAATAAACCAAGTTATGAACTCATCGTGAAGATTATAGAGAGCTTCGAATGGGTTGATGCTAATTGGCTTGTTATGGGAGAAAAAAGTGAGATTGATACAGATAAGAAAAAACTCTACTCAGTAATTTCCACACAACAAAAGACTATAGATAGTCAGCAAAAAACAATTGATAGGCTAACAGCAAAACTCGTACAAGAGTTGTCTGAAGAGCCTTCTAAAAAAGTGGCAAATGTCGGATAATAAAACTGTATCCAAAAGGATAATATGAGTGAAAATACGGTGTTTTTAATCACGCAAAAATATAAATATATCACTCAAATGTTTGATTATCAGATACTTCTATAAGGTGTATAATCGGTAAAAAATCGGTGAAAAGAACTATATTTTATAAAACATCCCTATTGACTATCAGCGAGTTACGCTATTGTTTTTCTATCTCCATAATCCAGTCATCCCGACAGCAAAGAGTGTAAAGGTGAATGGAAAACCTTTGCACTCTTTTTTTAGCGAGATTTGGTTAAGGAGAACGCAGATTAAGCCTCTATAGAAAATAGGAGAGGATATTCTAAACAGCATCTACCGTTTATTCACAAATCAGGCGAAATATCTCAGATGGATATAAAAATAATCAGATTTTAGCCACTCTTGTTTTAGATATCTGTCACGCTCGTTTCAGATATCTGTCAGTTGTGTCTCAGATATCTGTCAGTTGCGAATTAGATATCATAACAAATAATAATCTTTGTGGTCTTATATAAAGATAGCAGAAAGCTATTTATTCTGATGAGGAATATAAGTCCCTTTATTTAAGTTATTATATGAAAACTTTCAATAGCTATAAAAAAGAGTTATTAGCTTTCTTTGTTTTAAAAAAATAAAATATTTTGGAAAACAAATATTCTTTGCGTCTTTTCTTTAAAAGAAGAGAATTCTCTTAGTACTTATTATTTTTAGATTCAGTATTGCTGTCAACGAAATCAACGTATTCACCCTCATCGTCGCCAATTATCTTTCTGTCGCGTTTAGATTTTGGGCGATGATCTACGATGGTGTTACCGTTAATATTTATTCCTTCCTCTGTATTTTCATGGCGAAATCTACGTTGCGTACGTGTTATAACTTTATAGAACTTGAAAGCTATAAAGAATAGAATGACAAAGAATGCAATGAATATAAGAAAGATAAATTTTAAGAGAATCATAATTCCTTATTTATAGGTCTTACTTAGAGTTAAAACCCATTGATTTTTATTTCTTTATAATGTACGATATAATTACATACCACGCTACAATGATGGCAAACCCTGTAATACCAAATATGGCAATTAGAGGAATACAAGTGAGCAAGAATATGTATTTAATCTGATTCTTTTTCCATCCCCATTCCTTAAATTTAAGTGCGAACATAGGAATTTCGGAAACCATTAACCATGAGCTTATAAAGATTCCTACGATTATGAAAATGCACATAAGGGGAGAGGAATCTATTCTTTTACCAAGTCCGATAAGAAGTGAACCCCAAAAGAGAGCATTAGCAGGAGTTGGTAATCCAATAAATCCGAGAGTCTGTCGTTCATCAAGATTGAATTTTGCTAATCGTAGTGCAGAGAATGCAGCCATAATATATGCAATAAAAGGTAGAATGCCACGTAATGATTCAAGAAGGGAAGGATAAGACATTATACCCAGTTTGCTAAACAAAATTGTAGATGGGGCAACACCAAACGTTACTATATCAGCAAGAGAATCAAGCTCTTTCCCTATTGGAGAACTTACTTTTAATAATCGTGCAGACATACCATCGAAGAAGTCAAATACAGCTCCTATGATAATCCATGTAAACGATATTTCAATCTTGCCACTGAAAGCGTATGCAATGGCTATACAACCTGATATAAGATTGCAACAAGTTATAGTGTTGGGAATGTGCTTCTTAATAGCCATATTCAAAGTATATTTGTTAATTAGCTAAGTCTTGCTATCACTGTTTGGTCTCCTACAATAGATTGTCCCATTTTTACACAAATCTCAGAGTCTATTGGTAAGAAGACATCAACGCGGCTACCTAATTTTATGAAGCCTAAATGCTCATCAATAAAACATTCTTCTTTCTCTTTCGCATAGGTTACAATACGCCGCGCAACAGCACCTGCTATCTGTCGACATAGAACATCTCTTCCATCAGGAGTTGTAATGATGATATCGGCATGTTCGTTTTCTTCACTTGCCTTTGGTAACCATGCTTTATGATAATTTCCATTGAAGTGTTTCACAAACTTAACAGTTCCATCTACAGGGAACCAATTGGCATGTACATTCCAAATGCTCATAAATATAGATACCATAATTCGTCGTTCATGAAAATATTTATTCTCATCAACTTCTTCTATAACAACTATATGCCCATCGGCTGGAGCTACAACAATCTTTTCCGTATCTTCTCCATCAAAATAGCGGATAGGACAACGATAGAAGTTTAAAACTATACAATAAATAGTTCCAAAGATGGCTATAAATATCCAAAAAGGTATTTTAGAGGCTATACCAAACCATAATAAAAGAGCTATCAGTCCAATGCCGATACCTCCATATAGAAGCTGGTCTGTGCCTTCGTGATGTAATCTTATTTTCTTGAGTTTCCTCTTAAATCTTCCCATTCTGTGGTAGTATGGTTTTTAACGAATGCAAAGATAATTATTTTTTATTACTCTCACAAATTTTTACTCTTATTCTTTTGGTATCTCGTGTATAAGTAGTATCTTTGAAATCCCAAAAAGAATAGCAGTATATAATAATAAACAATGGAAGATTTCGTACATTTACACGTTCATACATATTATTCGGTGCTTGACGGACAGTCAAAAATACCTAATCTTGTTGATAAGGCAATTAAAAATGGTATGAAGGGTATGGCTATTACCGATCATGGTGTAATGTTCGGAATAAAAGAATTCTCAGATTACTGTGCTAATATCAATAAGAAGCGGAAGAAGAATGGAGAAGAACCTTTTAAACCTATCTTCGGCTGCGAGATGTATGTAGCGCGAAGACGAAAAGAGAATAAGGTAAAGGATATGCACGATAATTCTGGTTACCACCTTATAGTGTTAGCAAAGAATTATCAAGGATATAAAAACCTTATAAAATTAGTATCGCACTCTTGGGTAGATGGCTTTTATTATCGCCCACGTACCGACCGTGTTGATTTGGAGAAATACCATGAAGGGCTAATAGTATGCTCTGCTTGCTTAGCTGGTGAGATTCCACGTAATATCTTAAAGGGAGATATGAATGCAGCGCGCGAGACTGTGGAATGGTATAAAAAAGTTTTCGGCGACGATTTTTATCTAGAGTTACAACGCCATGAAGTAAAGGATCCAACGTTAGTTGCCAATCGAGATGCTTTTCCATTACAACAGAAGGTTAATAGGGTATTGTTGCAATTTGCAAAAGAATATAATATTAAATATGTGTGTACTAACGATTGTCACTTTGAAGATAAGGAGACTGCAGAAGCACACGATCACCTTCTTTGTCTTGCAACACAAGAAAGTTTGGACTCGCCTACACGAATGCGTTATTCGAAACAAGAATGGTTTAAAACACGCGAGGAGATGAACGATGTGTTTGCTGATGTACCAGAAGCACTGAGCAACACTTTGGAGATTCTCAATAAGGTAGAGATGTATAGTATAGACAATGGACCTATTATGCCTGTCTTTCCAATTCCAGAGAGCTTTGGAACAGAAGAAGAATGGCGTAAAAAGTTCACGGAACAGCAACTTTACGAAGAGTTTACTACAGATGAGAATGGCGAGAATCCATTATCTCCAGAGGACGGACAAGCAGTAATAAAACGTTTAGGAGGTTATAAAGAGATTTATCGTATTAAGTTTGAGGCTGACTATTTATCTAAATTAGCACACGATGGGGCTAAGAAACTCTATGGCGATCCTATTCCTGAAGATGTTCAGAAAGCTATAACGTTCGAGTTGCACGTTATGAAAACGATGGGTTTCCCAGGTTACTTTCTTATAGTTCAAGACTTTATTAATGCCGCACGCAATGAACTCGGGGTGATGGTTGGACCTGGGCGTGGCTCTGCTGCTGGATCGGTTGTTGCTTATTGTTTAGGAATAACACGTATAGACCCTTTGAAATATGATTTGCTTTTCGAACGTTTCTTAAACCCCGACCGTGTAAACCTTCCTGATATTGATACCGACTTCGACGATGATGGACGTGGAAGAGTGTTACAATGGGTAACAGATAAATATGGTGAAGAGAACTGTGCACACATTATTACTTATGGTACGATGGCAACCAAAAACTCTATTAAAGATGTTGCACGTGTAGAAGGATTACCTATAGAATTAGCAAACCGACTTTGTAAGGCTATTCCAGAACGTCTCCCAGATGGCTTGAAGATGAATTTAAACAATGCCATTGCTTGCACTCCATTATTGCAAGAAGCTGAAGTAAGTGAAGATGCGCGCGAACGAAATACTATTAAGTATGCTAAAATGTTAGAAGGTACGGTGCGCACCACTGGTATTCATGCGTGTGGATTCATTATCTGTCGCGATCCTATTAGCGATTGGGTGCCGGTTTCTACTGCCACTGACCCAGATTTCCCAGAAAAGAAGGTTCCTGTAACGCAGTATGATGGACACGTCATAGAATCAACAGGACTTATTAAGATGGACTTCCTTGGCTTGAAAACCCTATCAGAAATAAAGGAAGCGTGTAAAGTGATAAAGCAAACCACAGGCGATATAATAGATATTGACAATATTCCTATTGATGATGAACTCACCTATCGACTTTATCAGCGTGGGCAAACTGTAGGAACGTTCCAGTTTGAATCGGCAGGAATGCAGAAATATCTGCGCGAATTGCATCCGACCGTATTCGAAGACCTTATTGCAATGAATGCGCTCTATCGTCCGGGACCTATGGATTATATTCCTGACTTTATTAAGCGTAAAAACGATCCTTCGCTGGTAAAGTACGATATTCCGTGCATGGAAAAGTATTTAAAAGATACGTATGGCATTACGGTTTATCAGGAGCAAGTGATGTTGCTTAGTCGTCAGCTTGCTAACTTTACGCGTGGCGAAAGCGATGCTTTGCGTAAGGCGATGGGAAAAAAGAAGAAAGCCATTGTAGACCAAATGAAACCTAAGTTCCTTGCGCAAGGAAAAGCCAATGGGCACGACCCCGAAGTGTTGGAAAAGATATGGGGCGACTGGGAAAAGTTCGCCAGCTATGCTTTTAACAAGTCGCACGCTACGTGTTATTCGTGGGTGGCTTACCAAACTGCTTATTTAAAAGCACACTATCCAGCACAATTTATGGCAGCTTTAATGACACGCCGCTTCAGTCAGATTACCGAAATAACAAAGCTGATGGAAGAGTGTAAGGCTCTTAAAATATTAACGCTTTGTCCTGATGTAAACGAAAGTCAGATAGGGTTCAGCGTGAATAAAAAGGGAGGCATACGTTTTGGTCTTTCAGCTATAAAGGGAATGGGAACGGGTGCAGCTATGGCTATTGTGAGCGAAAGAGATAAGAATGGACCGTATAAAAACATATTCGACTTTGTTGAGCGTATAGACCTTAGCAATGTAAACCGGAAGGCTTTTGAAAACTTAGCAAAGAGTGGTAGCTTTGATGGATTAGGCTTACAGCGCGAAGAATACTTTGGTGTAAATGCAAAAGGTGTGTGTTTTCTCGACTCGTTAATTAAGTATGGACAATTGTTCCAACAAGAAAAGGCACAAATGCAGCACTCGCTTTTTGGTGGAGATGATGCGATAGAGATTGCGCAACCGCCTATTCCAAAGGCTGACCGTTGGCCAAGTGTAGAGAAACTGAACAATGAACGCGAATTAATTGGCATATACCTTTCAGCCCACCCGTTAGATGATTACAGCGTGATAATGAACAATATGTGTAACACGCATATCGAAGAAATTGGACGAGGGGCTGATTTAGAAAAACTGTCGGAACGCGATGAAATTACGTTTGGCGGAATTATAACTAGCGTAAATGAACGCTTTTCGCAGAAAACGGGCAAACCTTTTGGTATTGTTACCATTCAGGATTTTAAGAACTCAGGCGAACTTACTTTGTTTGGCGACGACTGGATGCGATGGAATGGACTAATGAAAGAGAATTATACTATCTTTATAACGGCAAAATGTCAGCCACGATATCGCAACAGTAATTTGTTTGAACTGAAGATACAGAACGTGGAGCAACTATATGATGTAAAGAAACACCGACTGGAAAAGTTTACGATTATGATGGATACATCTACTGTGGACGACCGTACTGTTTCGGAACTGGTTTCGTTGGTAGAGCGAAACGAAGGCGACACGCAGCTTTACTTTGAGCTACACACGGCAGACCAAGCTTCTGTAACGCTTCACTATCGCAACAAAGGGGTTGATGTAGACCGCTCGTTGCTCGACTTTATTGCCAACGAAGAGAATATGGAATATAAGATAAACTGACAAACTAAGAAAGTTGGCACAGTGTTTGGAGTATTAAATGAAATTTAAAATATAATTGTTTAACAAAAATCTAAAAGACATGGAAGTAGAAATTACAACCGAGAACTTCGAGAGTTATAAGAATGGCGAATTGCCATTGGTAGTTGATTTATGGGCAACATGGTGTGGACCATGCAAGATGATAGGTCCAGTTATATCTGAATTGGCTAACGATTACGACGGCAAAATTGTTGTTGGAAAGTGCAATATAGAAGATAACGACGACATTGCCATTGATTATGGAGTACGCAATATTCCTACAATTCTATTCTTTAAGAATGGTGAATTGGTAGACAAGTTTGTGGGTGCTGCATCTAAAGACAAGCTCGACGAAAAGTTCAAAACTTTGCTTTAATGTAAGCAGAATTATACAAATGTTATTAAGGCACCGAACGCTAACTGTTTGGTGCCTTTTTCTGTGCGCTTACTTTTCTGTTTCAACACGTGTAAACAGTTTGGTGCGACCACGCCCAATGTTGTGTATCTTGCCTTTGCTTTCTAATTTTGCTGTGATACGATATGCGTACGAACTTGACAAATTAAGCTGAAAGCGAAACTCTTCTACTGTGAAGAAAGTATTTTCGGCAAGCAATGCATTAATGGCTTCGTCTATTTCAGACTCTGTGGGCACTTTTGTTTTGTTGTATTTATAGGTAGCGTTTACGAATTCGGTGTTTCTGAGTGCCTCCATCATCTCCTTATCGGGACGAAACTTCACCGTGCGAACTTTGGCATTGCGCAGCCTGTAGTGATGTGTGCGTGGGTCTTCGTACACGTCGCCCTTTACGGAGAGCGAGAAATGACCAAGTCCTGGCAAGTGTACGCTTTTGCCCGACTGTAGGTTGTGTACAATCTCATCGCACAAACCAGCCACTGCTCCCACAATATCGGCACTTGTAAGCGACATGGCTCCTTCTATGTTTTTGGCTATTCGCCTTAAGCCAACCTTTTGGTTTTCCACAATCACTGCTCTGTATTCTGTCTTTTTTGCCGATGTACTATAGTTTTTTAACAGCTTGTAATCTACACTCATAATTGGTTCTTTTTTTTGTATTTATGGGTTTCTGTTTTGTTTAAATGCGCTTTAATTTGTATTTATCACCGTTGTAACGGCATTTTAATGGTGTTTTAATGATGATTATATGCTTGATGAATCATAATTATATCCCTATCTAATGTTATTACTTAAATTTAAGTAGACAGTTACTTAAGTTTAAATAGGTTGTTATTTAAGTTTAAGTAGATAGTTGCTTAATTTAAGTAACACAATTTGATAACTACAAAAATACAACAATATCCTGAGAGAAACGAAAGAAAGTAGGGTGAAAATTACGGTGTATACGTGCTATCGTGTTTGTTTTCTCGTTATATAGCAAAATCTTGTAGGTGTTTCTGTGTTTTTCGGCGTATGTTTCCATAGCTTGTAAGTCTGTTTCGTTTAGAAGCGCAAACCTGTTTGCTGTCTGTGTCTGTGCCTTTCTTGTTGCAGTTTTCTTAGGTCAGCATAAAACAAAAGTCCTGTCAAACGCTGGCTAAGGCAGTTGGCAGGACTTTTGTTAAGTATCTTTCTTGTGTTTACAATTTGCAAATAATACCTTGTTCTGTTTTCTGAATAAACTCTACTATGTTTCTAATTTCAGGCGAATCGGGCACCTGGTCGTTCACTTGTAAACAAGCATCGAACACAGAAGTTTGTCCGTGGAACACTAATCGGTAAGCATTGGCAATGTGTTTTATAACCTTTTCGCTAATTCCCAGTTCTCTACATATAGATGTATTTACGCTGTCGTAAGTAATAGGATTGCCACCGGCTACGATATACGGTGGAATATCGCGCGCAAAGGTAGTTCCTGCTGTTATATAGGCAGCAGTTCCCACACGTGTATTTGCTTTTTGAATGACGCTTGACGAGAAGATTGCGTGGTCGGCAATCTCGCAATCGCCTGCAATTTTGGCTTCATAGCTAAATATGCAGTGGTTGCCCACTTTGGTGTCATGGCTAATGTGTACACCTTCCATAAGAAAGTTGTCTGACCCAATAACGGTGCTACAACCTCTATGTGTAGCACGGTTTATTACCACATTTTCTCTAATAATATTGTTATCGCCAATAATACATTCGCTTTTTTCGCCAACGAAATTAAAATCTTGTGGCAATGCACTAATAACAGTGCACTGATGAATTTTGTTTCGGGCTCCAATTCGACTACCATTTAAGATGCTTACGAACGGGAATATAACACAGTTGTCGCCAATAACAACATCGTCTTCTATATAAACAAATGGAAATATTTTGCAACCGTCGCCTATTTTAGCTTTTGGCGAAACATCGGCTTTTGGACTAATCTCACTACTCATACTTGTAAATGTATTTTAAAGAAACTTATTTCGACCCTCCACCAAGTGCATAGTAAAGGTTTACAATGGCTTGCAACTTAGAGAATTGGTCTTGCACTTGCGATATTTCAGCGTTAAGCAAGTTTTGTTGTGCTGTAATTACTTCGAGATACGAACTAGAACTTTGCGAGTACAACATTTGTGTTTGTTCTACATTCTTTTTCAGAATATCTATCTGTTGTGTGTAAAGCTGGTTCTTTTCGTTAGCAGCATTGTATGCTACGAGTGCATTGCTTACCTCTGAGCCTGCAGTGAGTATGCTGTTTTGCCACTTGTTGTATGCTATTTTGTATTGGTCTTCAGCCACACGTAGCCCGGCTTTAAGTTTTCCTTGCATAAATATGGGCTGAGTTAAACCTGCAATAGCATTGAAAAGCAACTTTGCAGGATTTACCATTCCATTGCCGTTGCTCCAACCACCAGTTCCTGTTATGGTGAGCGACGGATAGAAGCGAGCACGTGCTTCGTTCACATTATAAAAACATTGCGCTAATGACATTTCGTAAGCGTGAACATCAGCACGATTGCTTAATAGCTCTACGCCTACGCCACCAGAAAAGTTAGAAGGTAAATTCTGGTTGTCTAAAGTTCCGCGAGCAATGCTGTGCGCAGGCTCGCCCATTAGTAAACTTAGCGAGTTTTCAGCTTCACGAATTTGTCTTTTAATATCAGTTGCCTGTGTCTGAACGCTGTAATATGCCGATTGTGCACTCTGCACGCTGGTAGAACGTGCTCTGCCATAATCCATTTGCAGTTGCATCATGTCCCATGTGCTTTTGGTGAGTGTAGCCATATCGGTAACAATTTTATTCTGACGGTCGAGCATTAGCAACGTATAATAAAGGTTAGCAACGTTACAAATAAGTTTTGTTTGCACCGCCACTTTATAGTCTTGCATTTGTATCATAGACATTTGTGCCGCCTTTTTAGCATTGCGCAACTTACCGAAAAGATCAATCTCCCAACTTGCTGTTATAGGCAACGTGTACGACTTAGTAGCTTCAACGTGTGAACCAAAGTGCGATATGGTGCCTTGTGGTGTGAGTGCAACCGTTGGCAAGAACGCCAATTTGGCAGAGTTGAGTTGCTGTTCAGCAATATCAATATTAAGTGCAGCATTGAGAAGATCTGGATTATTAGCCAAAGTCTTTTCTATAATTGCCTGCAGATATGTGTCGGTAAACATACTGCGCCATGGTAGCTGGCCAAAATTGTTAGTTCCCTCTAACGTTGCTTCATCGTTTACGGGGTCTCGCACAATTCCATTCATCTTCACTTCTGGGCGTTCGTATGTTCCATATAGGCTTTTGCAACCAGTCAGCGACATAGTTGCAAGTCCTATAATAATTATCTTTCTTATATTCATAACTTTCTTACTTTCTTAGTAATCCTTACTCTTCTACCTCGTATTCACTTGCTGGTCCCCCAAGGAAAGGTTTCAATTCCTTTGCAATTTGCTTGTTTTCTTCGTCTCCAAACTCTATAGGTTTCAGCTTCTCTTGTAGATATTCGAATATCATAAAGAGCGAAGGCACAATAAACACTTGGCAAAGCGTACCAATAAACATTCCACCTACGGCTGCGGCACCCAGTGTTTGGTTACCATCCTTACCTACACCACTTGCAAACATTAGTGGCAACAAACCAACTACCATTGCAAGAGAAGTCATAAGAATAGGGCGCAAACGTGCTCCGGCACCAAGAATGGCAGCATACTTAATAGCCATACCCGTACGCCGACGTTCCAATGCAAACTCAACAATTAAGATAGCGTTCTTTGCCAACAAACCAATAAGCATAATAAGCGATATTTGCATATAGATGTCGTTGCTGTGGCCAAACAACATTGTAAAGATGAAAGCCCCTGCCAATCCAAACGGAATGGAAAGAATAACAGCCAATGGAAGAATGTAGCTTTCGTATTGTGCACTAAGAATAAGGTACACGAAAACAAGACACAGAGCAAAGATAATACCCGTTGAATTAGAAGATTCTTGCTCTGAACGTGTCAAACCAGAAAATTCGTAGGTATATCCTGCAGGAAGTTTCTGTTTAGCAACCTCTTCTACAGCCTTAATAGCTTCTCCAGACGAATAGCCATCAGCTGCTTGTGCATTTATTGTGATAGATGTAAACAGGTTGAAACGTGCGATGTTAGAAGGACCATATATACGTTTCAGAGAACAGAATTCGCCTACAGGCGACATTCCACCCTTAGTTCTAACATATATATCGTTCAATCCATTTTCGTTGATACGGCTTTCCACTGTTCCTTGAATCATTACACGATACAGCTTGCCATACGCATTGAAGTTAGATGCATACATACCGCCATAGTAACCTTGCAATACAGAAAGAATGGCTGCAGGCGAAGTTCCAGCTTGTTTAGCCTTAGCTACATCTATATTTACCATATATTGCGGATAGTTCGGATTGTACGAAGTTTGTGCATTGCTAATCTCTGGTCGTGCATTTAATGCCTTTAAATATTCTTGAGTAATAGTAAAGAATTTATTTAAATCGCCTCCCGTACGGTCTTCCATAGATATAGTCAAACCGTTCGACATAGCAAAGCCAGGCACCATTGGAGGTCCGAAAGCCAAAACACGTGCACCTTTAATACTTGCTGTTTGCTTGTAAATCATTCCCAACACCATATTAGACGATGTAGGGTCGATAAATAAACCAGCAATACCTGCGCCATTGAATACAGATTTTATACGATCGAATAAACCATACTTTCTTTCTTCGAATGGTTTCAGCTTAATAATAAAGGTTGCCTGATCTGAACCCTGACCAGCAATGAAGTTGTAACCAATGAGCTGCACACGGCGTTCTATGTAGGGGTTTGTCTTTAGCATCGCATCAATCTGCTTGGTTACCTTCTGCGTTTCTGCTTGCGACATACCAGGTTCCAAAGAAATAGTTGCGAAAAGTACACCTGTATCTTCATCGGGGATAAGTCCAGTCTTTGTGGTTGCCATTGTTATAACCAAAGCCACAATACCTACAATAACCGAAATGCCTGTTATAACACGGTTGCTAATAATTCTTTCAACCATCTTTTTATACTTAGCATTAATCTTATTGTACTGAGTATTGAATGCAAGATGGAAGCGATCGATACGACTTAATTTCTTTTTCTCTTCCTCTTTGTGGGGCTTTAAGAATATAGCACACAAGGCAGGAGAAAGCGTTAAGGCATTTATTGCAGATATAACGATAGAAACAGCCATTGTTACACCGAACTCACGATAGAACGTACCAGATGTTCCGCTCATAAAAGATACTGGAACAAACACAGCCGCCATTACTAATGTAATAGAAATGATAGCGCCAGAAATTTCGTTCATAGCATCAATAGCAGCAGTTAATGCACTCTTATAACCTAAATCGAGCTTTGCATGGACAGCTTCAACTACCACAATGGCATCGTCTACCACAATGGCAATTGCTAACAATAGTGCTGAAAGTGTAAGTAAGTTGATTGAAAAGCCAAACATCCATAAGAAGAAGAATGCACCTATCAATGCTACAGGCACTGCAATCATAGGTATCAATGTTGAACGGAAATCCTGCAAGAATACATAAACAACAAGGAACACCAAACCAAGAGTTAAGAACAATGTGAAGATTACCTCTTCCATAGATGCAAACAAGAATTCTGTTACATCTTGTTGTATAGTAACCTTCATTCCTGGTGGCATACTCTTTTGTGCATCTGCAAGTGCAGCCTTTACATCTTTTGCTATTTGTGTAGCATTCGAACCAGCTATTTGTTGAACCATACCTACAACAGATGGTTCTCCATTGTTTAGCATTGACACCGAATACTTCAATCCTCCGAGTTTTACATCGGCTACATCACGAAGATGAAGCGTCTGACCACTATTATCAGTTGATATAATGATATCGCCATATTCTTTCTCTGTTTTTAGGCGTCCCTTATATCGCATAGTATATTCATACGTCATATTGCTCTGTTCACCGAATGAACCTGGTGCCGCTTCTATATTTTGTTCTGCTAATGCTGCAGAGATATCACTTGGTACAAGGCCATATTGTTTCATCTTTTCTGGCTTTAGCCATATACGCATAGAGTAGGTTTTCATACCAGGTATATATACATCACCTACACCATTTATACGTTTCAGCAATGGTATAATGTTGATAGCGTTGTAGTTTGTGAGGAATTCGTCGTCGTAACGACCATCGTCGGTTGTCAATGTATACATCACAACGTTCGAGTTCTGGCGTTTCGACACGGTTACACCTGCACGCGTAACTTCCGCCGGCAGCAAGGCTTGTGCCTGCGACACACGGTTCTGCACGTTCACTGACGCCATATTAGGGTCGGAACCTTGCTTGAAGTAAACCGTAATCATTGCAAGACCAGCATTGGTAGCCGTTGATTGTATATAAGTCATATTCTCAACACCGTTTATGCTCTCTTCCAATGGAGTAACAACGGAATTCAATACGGTTTGTGCGTCAGCTCCTTGATAGTTGGCCATAACCGATATAGTTGGCGGCGCAATATCAGGAAACTGTTCAATTGGCAGCGAAATCAATCCAATTGTACCCAATAACACAAAGAATATAGATACAACTGTTGATAGTACTGGCCGTTTTATAAAATTAGTGAAAGTCATAATTCGTTTATTTTACTATCTATTTCTTATCATCGTCGCCTTTCATTGCTTTTAAGAAGCCACCAGCAGAACTTTGGTTCTCTCCAAGTTTAGCTGCTTTTTTCAATGCTTCGTCGTACTGAGCGGGTGTTAAAGCTTTTATTTCCATACCATCTTGTAATGTGGTTAAGCCTTTAGAAACAATTCTATCTCCAAGTTTTAAACCAGAAGTAACAACGTAGTTTACACCATCGTTATCTGGATTAACCTTAATTTCTGTGTAGTGTACCTTACCGTTATTATCTACCTTGTATACAAATATCTTATCTTGAACTTGCGTGGTAGCTTCTTGTGGAATAACCAAAGCATTGTTACTGTTTTTTGCAATTATGACTTTACCACTACCACCACTTTTCAATAAATGTTCTGGATTAGGGAAATGTGCAATAACGCTTATAGTACCTGTTGTTGCATCTATCATTCCACTAGTTTTAACAATGATACCTTCGTGATTATAGATAGAACCATCTACAAGTTGAAGACTTACCTTAGGGAATTTATTGATAGCATTATTTAAGCCGTGGTCGTTGCGTGAGAGTGCAAGAACGTCGGCTTCTGTCATTGAGAAGAATACTTCCATTGTTGAGATATTGCTAATGGTTGTTACAGGCATTGGCGATGATGGACTTACCAATGCACCTTCTTTATATGGCAAACTACCTACAAAACCATTGGTAGGACTCTTTACATAACAGAAACTTAGATTATCTTTTGCCGAAGCAAGTCCAGCCTGAGCTTGTTTTAGGGCAGCTTGGGCTTGCTTAATGCCAGAATGAGCAGATTCTATACCACTTCTTGCTTGGTTTACAGATGCCTGTGCTGTTTCGTAAGCATTCTTTGCACTTTGTAGCTCATAATCGCCAATAACCTTATTGCTATATAAGTTTTTGCTGTTGTTGTAGGTGAGCTGTGCTGTTGCAGCTTGTGCTTGTGCAGAATTTAAGGCGGCCTGTGCCTGAACAACTGTTGCTTGCGCACGACTAATGCCACTTTGTGCAGATGCTACACCAGCTTCTGCCTGACGAACTGCAGCTTGGTATGTTGTATTATCAATAACAAACAAAACCTGCCCAGCACGGACTGCTTCTCCCTCGTGGATATAGAGTTTTGTAATGAGTCCACTAACTTTTGGACGAATCTCTACATCTTGGATTCCTTTGAGTATTGCAGGATAGGTTGTTTTCATTTGTGCATTTGCTGCACCAATTGTTATCACTGGATATTCGTTGCTTGTTGGTAATTGATGTTTATTACCTCCACAACTTGAGAGCAGAGTTATAGTCAATGCTGCTAATAGTAAAAATTTACTTCTAATCATATTTCTGTTTGTGTATTATTGTCTCTTCTTATTTTATCTACTGTTTATAGACAACTCCTTAAATAATATTCTTTTATAAAAACCGAAATAATAAAACGAGTATTCATACTGCAAAGGTAATACTTTTACCTCTATTATAATTTAAATCTACTCGTACATTTAACAATAATTATGCTTAGTGTGTCGAATTTATTATATTCCAGATAATTAAATCCTATACTAATGGAAGTGAAGAGTATTTGTATTGTTGTTCGAAGACTTTTATATGAATAAGATACCTTAATATATATAAGCCGCTTTAATATATTTAATATGGATGAAATACTCTACATCAAGCCCATTTCAGATGCCTTTTTCTTCAGTAGTTCCATTAGTGGCTCGCGTTCGTTAGGTACACTGTTGTCTAAGACAGAATCTTTTAATGTTTTCTTTAATTCTCCAACCTCACGACACGGTTTCAAATTAAATAAAGTCATAATCTCGTTTCCATCAATGCATGGTTGTAACAACCGTTTATAATCGCGCTCTTTAAGGTCGTTTAGTTTCTCGCGAACAATTTTAAAATTATCAAGAAAACGCTGTTTACGTGCAGCATTTTTACTTGTAATATCGGCCTCGCAAAGTGTCATTAAGTCGTCAATGTCATCGCCAGCATCGTTCATTAATCGACGAACAGCAGAGTCTGTAACTTCCTCATCTGCTATAATAATAGGTCGCATGTGCAGGTCTACCAACTTGCGCACGTATTTCATCTTGGCGTCCATTGGGAATTTCAGACGTTTAAAGATTGGGGTTATCATCTTTGCACCTATTATATTATGATTATGGAAGGTCCAGCCTGCAATAGGATCCCATCGTTTGCTTTTAGGCTTACCTATGTCATGGAACAGCGCAGCCCATCGCAACCAAATATTATTGTTTTTTTGCGATATATTATCGAGGACTTCTAATGTGTGATAGAAATTATTTTTATGTGCTCTACCGTTACGAGTTTCTACTATATCCAATGCTACGAGTTCGGGTAAAATAATCTGAAGCAATCCACACCGATACAAATCTATAAAACCTTTGCTCGGTGTAGGTGTTGCCATTATTTTGTTTAGTTCGTCGGCAATACGCTCCCCACTTACGATTTTTATGCGTTCGGCATTACGTTCTAATGCATCGAATGTTTCATCTTCTATGAAAAAATTTAGCTGTGTAGCAAATCTCACACAACGCATCATACGCAGTGGATCATCTGAAAAAGTAATATCAGGATCTAAAGGTGTACGAATAATGCCGTCCCAAAGATCGTCTATGCCACCGAATGGGTCTACCAATTCGCCGAAATGGGATTTGTTCAAACATACTGCCATTGCGTTAATAGTGAAATCACGTCGGTTTTGGTCGTCTTCCAGTGTTCCATCTTCCACAATTGGCTTACGACTATCGTGGCTATAGCTTTCTTTACGTGCACCAACAAACTCAACCTCCATACCTCCAAATTTTACTTGTGCTGTGCCAAAGTTGTGGAAAACCGATATATGCGCCCGCTTTCCAAATGTTTTTTTTAGTTCGTTGGCAACGCTGATACCGCTCCCCACCACCACGACATCAATGTCGTTAG
>ERZ773027.44-NODE-44-length-82032-cov-5.397563_pt1 | contig 82032 bp, 73 predicted proteins | sample MGYA00511032_ERZ773027 | MGnify/ENA primary metagenome ERZ773027 (study PRJEB29015, sample SAMEA2738138) | human oral metagenome | biome: human oral; feature: human-associated habitat; material: saliva | place: China | collected 2190 ... | reverse complement strand
GGCCTTCGACACCTCCGGGGCGACGACGGCGGACCAGGTGGCCGCCGTCGCCCAGGCGCAGATCTCCTCGGTGGGCCAGTCCTTCGCCGGGGCGGGCGGCGTCGGCAATTTCCCGGGGCCTGCAGCCTAAAGATGCGCCTAGCAAAACCAATATTTTTTACGCTGGCGCTGCTAGCCTTGGCCGGGGCCATAGTTTTGAGTCTATTTGTGGGTTCTAAAGCTTTGGATCCGGCCTTGGTGTGGCAGGTTTTGCGGCTTGGGCCAGACACTGTCAACTTACCGGCCCAGGGTGTGCAGCCGGAGCAGCATTCGCAGCTAGCTAGCGCCGCCACGGTGGTGTGGCAGCTGCGAGTGCCACGCACCTTAATTGGCCTTAGCGTGGGGGCGGCGCTGGGCCTGGCCGGGGCGCTGATGCAGTGCCTTACCCGCAACCCTTTGGCTGATCCGGGCATTTTGGGGGTGAACTCGGGCGCGGCTTTGGCGGTGGTGCTCAGCGTGGCCCTGTTTGGCTTAAGCGGCGTTAACACCTATATGTGGGCGGCTTTTGTAGGGGCGGGCGCAGCGGCGGTGGCCGTATACCTGCTGGGGGCCACCGGGCGAGCTGGAGCTAACCCGGTGCGTTTAGCGCTGGCGGGGGTGGCGGTTTCAGCGGCCTTGGGAGCACTCACCCAAACGGTTATTTTGGCCGATCAAGAGGCTTTTAACGAGTTTCGCTACTGGGTGGCTGGCTCGTTAGAAGGGCGCGGCACAGATATTGCTATGACGACGACGCCGCTAATCGCCTTGGGGATAGTGCTGGGCTTGGCGCTTTCGCCTAGCCTAAACGCGCTGGCTCTGGGGGAGGAGGCTGCTAAAGGTTTAGGGGTGCGGGTGGAAGCTACCCGCACGCTTACCGCCTTGGCAGTGACGCTGTTAGCTGGCGCGGCTACGGCCGCTGCTGGACCAATTTCTTTTGTGGGCTTAGCTGTTCCGGTGGCGGCGCGTACAGCGCTTGGCCCTGATCAGCGCTGGGTGGCCTTAGTTAGCCTGCTGCTGGGGCCGGTGTGGGTGCTGAGCGCTGATGTTTTAGCGCGCATAATTATTGCCCCCCAAGAGCTACAAGTTGGGGTGGTGGCGGCTTTGGCTGGTGCCCCCTGCTTTATTGCCATGGTGCGCACTAAAAAGGTGGCGACGCTATGAAAAACCTAAACCAGGACGAAACTAAAGGCGAAACTAGCCGCCCAGGGGAGCAGTTGCCGGCTGCAAACCAGCCTGGACTGGCCAAACTAGGCAAAGCAGCGGCTCAAGTGGCGCTCGAATCAGCGGCCCCGGCGGCACCCCTAGCGATTGGCAAAGCGGCCCAAGCGGCCCTCAAATCTCGCCGGCACATCCTACTGCGCCTGGGTCCCTACTCGCTGCGGCTGGGGGTGCGTTCACTGGTGGTGGCTTTAGCGCTGCTGGTGGTTTTAACCGTGGTGGCGGTAGCCAGCGTAAGTACCGGCGCCTACCCAGTTAGCCCAGCCCAGGTCAGCGCCGCCATCTTTGGCTACGGGCAGGAAGATAGCTACGCACGCTACTTTGTAACCCAGGTGCGGGCCCCACGAATTGCCACCGCCATGTTGGTTGGAGCTGCCTTGGGCCTGTCCGGTGCCCTGTTCCAGGCAGTATCAGGTAACCCGCTGGGTAGCCCCGACATTATTGGTTTCACCACCGGAGCGGCCACTGGCGCCCTGGTAGCCATCATTTTGGTAGGGGCATCTCCGCTGGGGGTGTCGCTGGGAGCTATTGCAGGCGGCGTCGGCGCGGCGGCCCTGGTATACGTACTGGCCTGGAAAAACGGCATCACTGGCAACCGCCTGGTGCTGGTGGGTATAGGCCTGGCCGCCGTAGAGCATGCTCTTAACGAGCTGCTGATCGTGCGTGCCCCACTAGCTAATGCCCAGCAGGCCGCCCAATGGCAGGCGGGCAGTCTTAACGACGCTAACTGGGCCTGGCTAGCTTGGCTAGCCTTGGCCCTGGCGGCGCTAATCCCAGCACTGGCCTGTCTGACGCGGCCCCTGAGCACCCTGGCTTTAGGTGATGAGCTCGCCCATGGCCTGGGCACGCGCGTGCAAGCTACCCGTTCAGGGGCCTTGGCGGTGGGGGTGACCCTGGTGGCTTTGGCGACGGCGGTAACAGGCCCGATTGCTTTCGTGGCGTTGGCAGCCCCGCACTTGGCGCGCCGAGCTAGCGGCGCGGCGGGCGTGAATCTGACCAACAGCGGCCTGATGGGGGCCACTTTGGTGGTGGTGGCTGATTTTGTGGCCCAGCGCGCCCTAGCCCCCATCCAGCTAGCGGTAGGGGTTGTGACGGCCACGTTAGGCGGGCTGTATTTGGTGTTGTTCTTGGTGTTGCAGTGGAGGAAAGGCATATGAGCGGGCAGGTCACTTTGGCTGGTAAAGGCCTGGTGGTGGGTTATGGGGGCGCTCCGGTGCTCGACGGCGTCGATTTCGCGGTCCCCAGCGGCCAGTTCACCGTGATTGTGGGCCCTAACGCCTGCGGTAAATCCACCCTGCTTAAAACCCTATCTCGCGTGCTGCGTCCCAGCAGTGGCCAGGTGGAGCTGGGTGGGCGTCCAATCAGCTCCTATAGCCCCAAACAGGTGGCCAGGCAGGTGGCTTTGCTACCCCAGTCTCCCCAGGCTCCTGAGGGGATCAGTGTGGCTGACCTGGTGGCGCGTGGGCGCCACCCGCACCAAAGCCTGCTGCGCCAATGGTCCCCAGCCGATGAACGCGCCGTGCAAGACGCCCTAGAGCACGCCGGGGTGGCTAGCCTAGCTGGCCGCCGGGTTGAGGAACTCTCCGGTGGACAGCGTCAACGCGTATGGATCGCCATGGCCTTAGCCCAAGATACGCCCGTGCTACTGCTAGATGAACCCACCACCTACCTAGACATCAGCCACCAGGTTGAAGTTTTAGAGTTGGCCGCCGCCTTGCAGCGCCAAGGCCGCACAGTGGTAGCCGTGCTGCATGAGCTAGCCCTGGCTTTCCGCTACGCCACCCACCTGGTGGTGATGCACCAAGGCGCCATCGTGGCCCAGGGTAGCCCGTGTGAAATAGTCACCGAACAACTGATTGAAAAAGTGTTTGACCTGCCCTGTCAGCTTTTACATGATCCCCAAACCGGCACCCCACTAGTACTGCCGCGCCCCAGAAAGCAGGCCCTATGACGGCGTCGACCAGGCCCACCCCGCCGAAACTACCGCGCCCCCAGCGCGCCCCGCTGGCCACCAGCCCCACCCTGGACGCTGTGCGCCAGCGCCTACTTGAGCGCCCGCAACTGGCCAGTCAGCTGCAAGCACAGCTGTGGCAGCAGGTGACTGCCACGCCCCTGCTGGAAGCAGACCCCACCCAGGAAGGCAAATACCTGGTTACTTTTCTGTGGCGCGGCGCGGCACAGCGCGTGTTGCTGTTCGTTAACCGGCTTACGGACGAGAAAAACCTAGCCGACTCCTATATGCGGCGACTGCCCGGTACGGATACTTGGTACCTGACCTACCGCATGGATGCTGATTGGCGTGCCTCCTACTGTTTCCTGCCGGCCCTCAGTGCCGCCCAGGCGCCTTGGTTACAGGGCAGCCAGGTGCGTTTGCGTCAGGCTTTAGACGGCGGCCTGCCTGACCCCTACAACCCGGTCACCTGCACTAATCGGCGTGGTTTTGTGCAGTCTGTGGTGTCTCTGCCCCTGGCGCCGGCCTGGCCGCTAGGGGAATGGCCCGTCTTTGCCGGCTGCGATGAGGCTCTGGATGCCGACGGCGCTGCAGTTAGGTTTTCTGACACAGGCGCCGTCGAATCGGGCAGCTTAGATGCGGGCAGGCTCGACGCCGTCGCCGACTTAGACACCCTGGGGCGCCAAATTTGGGTTTACACCCCCGCCCCGATTAGCCGCGCACAAAGCTGGCCGGTGCTGCTAGTACTTGACGGCGAAGTTTGGCTTAAACGCCACCACCTGCACCTGGCTCTGGCCCAGCTCATGGAGGCAGGGCTGATCGCCCCGGCCTATATCGTGTTCATTGATTCAGGTGGCACCGAGCAACGCTGGCAAGAGTTGGGGGAGAGCGATTTTGGCCGCTATTTAAGTGGGCCGTTACTTAACTGGCTCAAAACCCACTATGCCATTAGCCCTAACCCTGCTGAGCGGGTAGTTATTGGACAGAGTCTAGGGGCACTAACCGTGCTGCGCACCCTAGTGGCTTACCCGCAGTTAATCGGGGCGGGCATAAGCCAGTCGGCATCACTGTGGCAAGACGTGCTCTTTAACGAGCTAAACGCACTAGATGCCAGGCAAACGCCCCTAGCTGGCACCCGGGCTTGGATAGAGGTAGGCAGTCAAGAATGGATTTTGGCGCCCCTGCAACCCAAAGCAGTCCACCAGCTACGTCAGGCTGGGATGCAGGTTAAAGACATGGTTTACAACGGTGGACACGACTATGCCTGCTGGCGCATCAACCTCGCCAGTGCGCTGATGCAGCTACTGCCCGGCCCGAATGCCTTGCCGCCCTTAAGTGCCTTAGAGGCTGCTGAAGCCAGCGGCCAGGCCAAATGATTTTTAAAAATGCGGCAGATAGAAATCCAACCAGCCCGAACAGGCGGCAAAAGTGTATAAACACACCGCCAACAGCATTAGCAGCGAGTAAGGGGCAATCTTACGCAGCACAGTGGCCTCAATACCCGGCGCCTCAACCGCAGTGGCTGCCACCGCCAAGTTCTGGGGCGAAACCAGCTTGCCGATACCCCCAGCCACGGTGTTAGAAGCGAGCAAAGTGGCGGTGTCGGTGCCAACCGCGTGGGCAGCGCTAGCCTCCATAGAGCCAAACAAAGCCCCAGAACTGGTAGTAGAGCCACCCACGGCTGTGCCCAGCCAACCCAAAATCGGGGCAAACAGGGTGAAAGCATGACCAGTTGAAGCCAGTGCTGCGCCAATAGCCGTGGTTTGCCCCGAAAAGTTCATCACATAAGCCAAAGCCATCACGGCCGCAATAGTTAGCAGCGTGTAACGCAAACCATAAACGGTGTGCCACAGTGCCACCAGGGAACGCAAAACCGGCAGGGCAAAGCGGGTTTTGCGACCATACCAGGCATACAGGCCAGTAACCACAATGGCAGTAAAAATGATTGGTGTGCCCGGGTTAGACAGCAGCGGCAGCTGGTAGATCGCGGTCTGGTTCACACTACCGTCAGCGTTATGCAAGTGCCCATACAGGCCCGGCCAAGGAATATTGATGTCGGTGGATTTAAGCAGAGCATCTAAATCCACCCCCCACTTCCATAGTTTGGTGGTGGCAATCAGGGTTACCACCAGTAGGTAGGGGGTGAGGGCCAGCACTACGCGGCTAATGCTTAGACCCTCAACGGAAGCTTTAGAGTGCTGCTCGGGCGGCGTCGTCGGAGTCCAAAACAGCAAGAAAATATAGGTGGCTGCCAGGGTGAAAAGCGCCGTGGCCACGCCGGTAAGTTCAAAAGAAACCAGCGGCATAAAAAGATGACCAAGTGCGGAAGTAACGCCGGTAACCAACGCTAGCGGCCACAGCTGACGCACACCCCGGCGCCCGTCAAGCATAAGTAGCAGTAAAAATGGGACCACCAGTGCCAAGGGGGCAATCAGGCGTCCCATAAGTAGAGAAATGTGGGCAGGATCCACCCCGCCCATACGGCCGGCGGTGAGCACTGGCGTGGCCATAGCGCCGTAAGCCAAATAGACCAGGTTACCCAGCAAACACAGCAGCACAGCTTTAATCTTGGGTAGCCCCAGCGTGGCCAGCATGGCACAGGTAATGGCCACCGGCGCCCCAAAACCAGCTAAACCCTCCAGCAAGTTACAAAATGTGTAGGCCACAATCAGGGCCTGAATACGGATGTCCGCCTTACCGATACTGGAGAAAACTGCACGCAAATCCTGTGAGCGGTTAGAAAACTCGGTTAGGTTATACAGCCACACGGCCCCCACCACGATAAAAATCATGGGCATAACCGCAAAGGCCAGCCCCTGTGAGGCCGACAGTAGCGTCATAGACACCGGCATTTTAAAGACCGTCATGGCCAGTACAACTGCCAGGCCTAAAGCCAGCAGCGCACAACGGTGGGTTTTAACCTTAAACCCACCCAGCAGCGCAAAAAAAGCAATCAGCGGGGAGGCTCCCACCAGGGCGGACAGGTACACGTTGCCAGCCACTGCAGTGGTTGAGGGGGTAAATGTAAGCGGCAGACTAGCGGCGACAGTGGCGTTTGTAGCCCCGTGCGCAGCTGCCAGTGCAGCGACACTAAACGGCATGAAGGACCCTGGCTAAATACAACAATTTACTTCAGTGATCATAACAAGTTTTAGACGGTTACTTACACATACTAAGGGCGCCACCCAAACAGGTAGCGCCCTTAGCCAGTATTAGCTAACTCAGACCTGGCCTAGGCCGTCCAGGTGAGCGGCTGCGGCGGCGTCCTCAGTCTCCTTCTCGGCCTGCGCCAGGGCGGTGCAGCGGCGAGCGTAGGCGGCGATCTCAGCGGCGACGTCGTCCTTGGACCAGCCCAGCAGCGGGGCGGCGATCTCAGCAATCTCGTCAGCAGCAGCCAGACCGTGGTCGCGGTGCTCCAGGTCTAGGCGCACGCGGTGAACGATGATGTCGTCCAGGTGCAGGGCGCCCTCGTGGGTGACGGCCCAAGCAACCTCAGCCTTCAAGAAGGCGGGGGCGGACTTTAGCGGCTGGCCGTATTCAGGCTTAGCGTCGATCAGCTCAAGCAGGTCCTGGGTCTCAGCGCCGTAGCGCGAAAGCAGGTGGTCAACGCGGGCCAGGGTCCAGCCGTGGGCGCGGGCAATCTCACCGGAGCGGGCGGTGACCTCGTCCAGGCCTGCAGCACCCACCAGAGCCAGGCGTTCGGTGCAGGTGGGGTGTACCTTGGTCTGCTCCACACCGAGGGCGAAGTCGACGGCGTCGGCAGCCATCACGCGGTAGGTGGTCAGCTTACCGCCGGCGATGGAGGTTAGGCCGGGGGCTACCTCGGTGACGGTGTGCTCACGCGAAACCTTGGTGGAGGCGGTCTCGCCGCTCTCGCCTTCCTTAACGCCCGGCTGCAGCAGCGGACGCAGGCCAGCATAGACGCCGATGATGTCCTTACGGCTAATGGGCTTTTCTAGCACCGCGTTGGCGTGCTCCAACACATAGTCGATGTCGGCGCTGGTGGCCACCGGGTGATCGATGTTCTCGTGCCAAGCGGTGTCAGTGGTGCCGATAACCCAGTAGCGCGGCCACGGGATGATGAACAGCACGGACTTCTCAGTGCGCAGGAAGATACCGGTCTCAGCCTCAATAGCCTCCTTGGGAACCACAATGTGGATACCCTTACTGGCCAGCACCTTCAAACCGTTGGTGACGCCAGCTAGCTCCTGAGTCTGCTCAGTCCACACACCGGTGGCGTTGATGACGCGACGCGAGTAGATGTCGCGTACAACCTTCTTGCCGGTCTTGGCGCTGGCCTCAAGGTCTTCCACGCGGGCACCGATAACGCGGCCGTGGTCGTTCTTTAGGTACTCCACAACCTTGGTGCGGGTGGCAGCCAGGGCGCCGTTCTCGACGGCGGTACGCACCAGGGAGATGACCAGACGGGAGTCATCCACGCGAGCGTCATAGAACTTGATAGCGCCAGCCAGGCCAGAGGTGTCTAGCGAGGGGGCTAGACGCTTGGTGCCCTTGGCGGTCAGGTGGTGTTGCACCGGCACAGTGGCCTTACCGCGTGCACCTAGCAGCGCCAAGGCGTCGTACATACCCACACCCACGGCCGAGTAGGCGCGCTCAACCTCGTGCTTTAGCGGCCATAGGAAAGGCTGGGCCTTAACTAGGTGCGGGGCGGTCTCAGTAAGTAGGCGGCCACGCTCTGCCAGAGCCTCAGCCACCAGCGGGAAGTCAAGCTGGTAAAGGTAGCGCAGACCACCGTGCACTAGCTTGGAAGACCAGGAGGAAGTACCTGCCGCCCAGTCACCCATTTCCACGATACCGGTGCGCAGCCCACGGCTGGCGGCATCCACAGCGATACCTGCACCAGTGACGCCACCGCCGACAACTAAGATGTCTAGACCTTCAGCGTCAGTCATTGCATCAAGTGCCGCCTGGCGCTTTTCGGCATTGAGAGCGCTAGATGGCAAAGAAGTGTTTGCGGACATCTCTATCCTCCAAAATTAAGGAACTGTTCAAACAGGTAACAGTTTGGTTCATGTAGGTGGGCCTGCCAATAGTCGTGAACGTGCGTGCAGTGAGCTAACAGACCCTCCAAAATATGCCCAGTTAAGCCAATAAATTGCGCTTTTATATGGCCATAAAACCCATTAAAGCGCTATAAACACATAAGGGCGGGTCCACGTAAGACCCACCCTTATGTATTGTGTTTCTAACCGTAGGGGATGACGGTTAGAAAGCCCTAAATTAGCCTGGCTTATATGCGGCTAAGCCCGGCCTAAAAGGGACGAATCACTCCAGCTCAGCATCGACGTCGGCGTCGACCCAGTCCAGGGTCTTGGTTACGGCCTTCTTCCACAGACGGTACAGGCGCTCGCGGTGCTCCTGCTCCATGGCGGGCTCCCAGCGGGCACCCTCAGCCCAGTTGTCCACCACGTCCTGCGTGCCGGACCAGAAGCCGACGGCGATACCGGCCGCGTAGGCAGCGCCTAGAGCGGTGGTCTCAATGACCTTGGGGCGAACCACAGGTACGCCGGCTACGTCAGCCTGGAACTGCATCAGCAGGCGGTCGTTGGTCATGCCGCCGTCAACCTTGATTTCGGTTAGCGGCACGCCAGAGTCGGCGTTCATGGCCTGCAGCACGTCCAGGGTCTGGTAGGCGGTGGATTCCTCGACGGCGCGAGCAATGTGGGCCTTGTTGACGTAGCGGGTTAGACCCACCAGGGCGCCACGGGCGTCGGGACGCCAGTAGGGGGCGAACAGGCCAGAGAAGGCGGGCACGAAGTAGGCGCCACCGTTGTCCTCAACTGAAGCGGCTAGCTCCTCAATGTCGCGGGAGTTGGCGATCAGGCCCAAGTTGTCGCGCATCCACTGCACCAGCGAGCCGGCCACGGCAATGGAGCCTTCCAGGGCGTATACCGCCGGCTGGTCACCGATCTGGTAGCACACGGTGGTCAACAGGCCGTTCTTGGAGGGGACCGGGGTGGTGCCGGTGTTCATGAGCATGAAGCAGCCGGTGCCGTAGGTGTTCTTAGCCTGGCCCTTGTTGAAGCAGGCCTGACCGAAGGTGGCGGCTTGCTGGTCGCCGAGGATACCGGCGATGGGGGTGTCAACTAGTAGGCCGTTCTTGCGTCCGTAACCGAAGATGCCTGAGGAGGGCTTAATTTCGGGCAGCATAGACATGGGGATGCCCATGTCGGCGGCAATTTCCTCGTTCCAGGACAGGGTGTCCAGGTTCATCAGCATGGTGCGCGAGGCGTTAGTGACGTCAGTGGCGTGCACGCCGCCGTCGACGCCGCCGGTGATGTTCCACAGTACCCAGGTGTCGGTGTTACCAAAGAGCAGGTCGCCAGCTTCAGCCTTCTCGCGGGCGCCGGGGACGTTTTCCAAAATCCAGGCGATCTTGGGGCCGGAGAAGTAGGTGGCTAGGGGTAGACCCACCTTGGCCTTGTAACGGTCGGTGCCTAGCTCGCTGCCGGCGGCTAGACGGTCGCAGATCTTCTGGGTACGGGTGTCCTGCCAGACGATGGCGTTGTAGATCGGCTTACCGGTGGTCTTGTCCCACACCACGGCGGTTTCACGCTGGTTGGTGATACCGATGGCGGCCACCTCGTGGCGGTTGGTTTCAGCCTCAGCTAGCACTCCACCCACTACGGAGCGCACGTTGGCCCAGATTTCTTCCGGGTCGTGCTCAACCCAGCCGGGTTTGGGGGTGTAGTTGGTGTGCTCTAGCTGGTTCATGGCCACGATAGAGCCGTCGTGATCGAACAGGATTGCCCGTGAGGAAGTAGTGCCCTGGTCAATGGCGATTACATATTTCTTCTCGGTCATAATTCATCCCTTCCACTTCGTTGTGACGCACAAAGATTCTCCAAGGCGATTTGTTTGGCTTGGCGAACCCTGGCGCTGTCGGACCTCTAAGTCCGATGCGTTAATGCTTGGACCTAACCTAACCTCCCAGCTAGGCCCACAGACCTCTTTTTCCCGAAAGCGGTAAAAGGGGCCAAGCAGTAGTGTAATGCGCGATACAATCGTTCAAGAATTTCCATGCATGGCCCGACGCGGCGCTAGCTTGGGGCAAACTTTACTAAACCGAAGAAGGCAGCTTAGATGGTTGAACGCGATGACATGGCCTTCCAGGCCGCAATGATGTATTACCTGCAGTCTGAAACTATGGATGGCGTTGCTCGTCACCTGGGGGTATCGCGTTCAACTGTTTCACGTCTGCTGTCGCACGCCCGTGAGGCGGGTTTGGTGCGTATTAGCCTTAATGAGCCTAGTCGCCCTGACGCGCTGGCGTCGCAGATGAAGAAGGCTTTTAAAGTGCATGCCCGTGTGGTGCCGGTGCGTGAGGGGGCCACGGAGATTAACCGTCTCTCCCAGGTGTCTGCGGTGGCTGCCGAGATGATCAGCCAGAAGGTAGAAAACGGCACTATCATGGGTGTGGCCTGGGGTAACACGGTGGCTGAGATAGCTCAGTCGTTGCCTCCACGTGAGTTGCAGCGGGTGCTGGTGGTGCAGCTAAACGGCGCTGCTAACTCTTCACAGACCGGTTTGCCTTATGCGGATGCAATTTTGAGTCAGTTTGCCTTTGCTTTCCGGGGCCGCACAGTGCATTTCCCGGTGCCGGCGTTGTTTGACTATGCCTCTACCCGTGAGGCTATGTGGCGTGAGCGTTCGGTGCAGCGAGTGTTAGCGATTCAAGAACGCGTTGACTTGGCTGTGTTTGGGGTGGGGTCGCTACGCAGCCCGGTGCCTAGCCAGGTTTATGCTGGTGGTTACCTAAATGAGGAAGATCGCCGCGCACTGGATGCTGAGGGTGTAGTGGCTGATGTGTGCACTGTGTTTTTGCGTGCCGATGGTTCTTATCGTGATATTTCGCTAAATGCGCGTGCTTCTGGGCCTACTCCGGCACAGTTGAGTCGTATTAAGACCCGTGTGATGGTGGCTTCGTCGGCTGCTAAAGCTCCGGCTATTTTGGCGGCTTTGCGGGCTAGAGTGGCTACTGACGTGGTTTTGGATGTGGCTGCGGCCCAGGCGGTGCTGGCTTTAGCGGGACGTAACCGCATGGGCATTGGGCTAGGTAGCCATAAGCCGGTAGAGTCTTAGGTATGGCCAGAGGTGACAACAACAACAACCGTACTGGCGGTGGGCGTAAGTCACCTTTCCCGCCGTTAAGGCTGGTTCAAGATCTACCTGATAGTGACGACGTCGCCCCGCGTAGCTCTAGTGGCGCTGGGGGGCGTGCGTCTGCTGCCCGCTCTGGCTCCCGTGGCGGCGACGGCGCAGCTAAAGCCTCCCGTGCTAGTGGCGTTGGTAAGGGCACTGGTAGCGCGCGCCCCACAGGGGGGCGTAGCACTGGCTCAGCTCGCGCTAGCTCTCATGGGCAGCAGGTGCGCGGCGCCAAAGCCCGCACTAATGAGCTGCGCGTAGAACACTCTGGTGAGCGTGCGCAGGCTAGCTCTACCCAAGCGCGTAAGGCTCACTCAGCCTCTGGGGCAGGCCAGGGGGTAGCGGTGTCGAGAAATACGCAGCCGCGCCCCGCCACAAAGGGCGCTACCCAGAAGGCTGCTGGGCAAAAAGCAACTGGGCAAAAAGCAACTGGTCAAAAGGGCTCTGCGCAAAGGGGCTCTAATGCCTCGACGCGAGGGGCTCAGCGCGGCACTGGTCGAGCTGGCCAAAGCGCAGGTCAGGCACGTAGCTCTCAGGGGCGTAGTGCTCAAGCTGGCTCCGGCCAGGGACGTGGTGGTCAGGCTAGTAATGCTCAGGGACGCGCTCAGGGACGGCCGGCTGCTCACACAGGCCAAGCCGGTAATGCTCAGCGCGGCACCAGTCGAGGCGGCCAAAACGCGGGCCGGGCGCGTAGTTCTCAGGGACGCACCGGCCAAGCTCGCACTAGTCAGGGCCGTGATGGGCAAGGGGGCACTACGCGCACCGGCACCGCTAGCACGGCCCGGCGTGGAGCGGCTGCTGGCCAGCGCCAAAATCCGCGTAAACAGGCGCAAGGCGCCCCCGGCAAACGTCGCGTTAATACGCCTGGTGCGCGTCCCTCGCGCCCGCAATCGCAGGCACCCGAACGGCGTCGTCCACCCGCTAATCGCCCTAAGAAGCCGCCGCGCCAGCCAATGGACCCGGCACTTAAAGCCTCCTTGATGCGGCTGGGACGTAACGTATTTTTGGTAGTGCTCACAGTAGTGCTGGTGGTGTGGGGCTTTAACTACGTCACTGAGACTGTGCGCGTACAAAACTTGCAGGCGGCGCGCCAAAACCAGGGCAGTGGTATGCCCACCCCGTTGGCTTGTGACACTAAGAATCTGGATGTCACGGTTACTTTGCCGGCCCAGGTGGCGCGCGGTCAGGCTTTAACTGTCAACTTGAAGGTGGCTAATAAAGCCAATATTCCCTGCATATTTGATGTGGGCTCTGAGCATCTGCAAATGCGGATCACCTCCGGCACAGACACTGTCTACGACGCCGCCACCTGCAAGGCTGAACCAGCCAGCCGCAAAATGCTACTGGCGCCGCTGACAGCTAAGGCTGCGGGGGAAGCAGCTTATGTATCGGCTAACCCCACCCCTGACTCTTTCACTACTTCAGTTAGCTGGAATGGGCAGCGTTATAAGGCTGACTGTTCTTCAGCGGGCCCTTCCCAGCCGGGCACATACGTGCTGCGTTTAAACCTGGACGGTAAAGATCTCATTGGCCAGCAAGTTTTTATCGTTAAGTAGGTAGATAGATGAACAGTGTTTTTAAAGTTTTGGCGATTATTTCTTTTGTGATCGCTGCGCTTGGCTTAGCGGCAGGAATCTGGTCTGGCTACAACCTGTTTACGCTCAGTAAAGACGCTAGCCAGAACCGGGTGATTACTTGGCATGACAACTCTGGCCCTTTCAGCGAGACGTTTACAGACAGTAAAAACGTGCTGTGGGCGCGTCTAGCTGATGGGGTGCAGGCTGATCAGGTGGCTAAGCCAGTTTGCAGCGTGACCACCGCTGACGGCGCGCAGCTAGAGGTGAAGCTGGAAAACTCCAAGTACCGCCTGGAAGAGGATGGCACGGTGATTGTTGGTCACGTGTTTCCCTCCGCCACCACTAATGCCACCGTAAATTGCGACACCAGCGCCGTGGCCCAGGTGGGGATCAGCCATGTTAAAGATGGCTCAGTGGCCACCTTCTTTGCGATTATTTTTATCCCCGCAGGTATAGCCCTGGTGGTGGGGCTGATGGCGGGCGTGCTGTTCCTAATTATTGGCGCAATTACAGGCAAGAAAGCTGTGCGTCGCTACTGATCTAGTGGCGTTAGCGCGGCACCTACCGCCTGGGCTAGGTGAGCTACCGGTAGCACCTTCATGCCTTTAATGGGGCGCAGCTCAGCGGATCCAGCCAAAGGCACAATTGCGCGGTCAAAACCAAGCCGGGCAGCTTCAGCTAAACGTCGCTGCACCCCCACCGTGGCGCGCAGCTCCCCGGTTAAGCCCACTTCACCAAAAGCCACCAGGCCTGGGGGAGTGGGTAAATTACGCGCCGCAGACACCACCGCAATGGCTAAGGCCAGGTCAGCGGCTGGTTCAATGGCTTTAGCCCCACCCACGGTGGAAACATAGACATCACTGGAGGAGGTGTCCACCTTCATGCGGGCCTGCAATACCGCCAAAGCCATGGCGGTGCGTGAATAATCTAGGCCCGAGGTGGTGCGCCGTGGCGAGCCGGCATGGGTGGAAGCCACCAAAGCCTGAATCTCAATAGCCATGGGGCGCCGGCCCTCCAAAGTGACGGTAGCGCAGGTGCCGGGAACCTCAGAGCGGGCCTGAGACAAAAACAGCCCGGACGGATCGGCTAGTTCCACAATGCCGCGTTCACCTAGCTCAAAGCAGCCCACCTCATCGGTAGGCCCATAGCGGTTTTTAACTGCCCGTAGTAGACGCAAACGTGCGTGACGCTCGCCTTCAAACTGACACACCACATCCACTAGGTGCTCAAGCACGCGCGGACCGGCAATGCCGCCGTCCTTAGTTACGTGCCCTACCAGCAACACCGGAATATTGCGTTCTTTAGCTAGGGCAATGATTGCCGCCGCCACCGCCCGCACCTGGCTGGTACCACCAGCTGAGCCTTCAACATCAGCTGAGGCAATGGTTTGCACCGAGTCCACTATCAGTAGTGCCGGATTAGCCTGCTCCACTTGGCCAAGCACCGCCCCTAGCTCAGTTTCTGCAGCTAGCAGCAGGTTGTCAGCTAAAGCATCAATACGCGCCGCGCGCAGACGCACCTGGGAGGCAGACTCCTCGCCGGTTATGTATAGGACGCTGCCGGCGCCAGTTAGCTCAGCTTGCCTGGCCGCATTGGCGGCCACGGTCAGCAGCAGGGTGGATTTGCCGACGCCGGGCTCGCCCGCCAGCAAAATTACGGCCCCTGGTACGATCCCTCCACCCAGCACCCGGTCAAGCTCGCCCACCCCGCTGGGGCGGGCCTGGGCTGACTCGGCACTAACTTGAGCGATGGGCTGAGCAGCCTGAATAGGGGTGCGCACAGCGGTTTTAGCTAGGCTAGCGCTGGCGCCAACTTCTGCCAGGGTGCCCCAAGCCTGACACTGGCGGCACTGTCCCTGCCATTTCGCGCTGAGCCAGCCACATTCACTACAGCGATAGCTTTCCTTTTTTGCCACGATCTCACTCTAACGCGCCTATACCACGGCGCTAGTGGCGCAATTTGCAAGTTTCCAAAGCCCCAAATTTACTGAGATAAACCTAACCTTGCCAGCTTTGGAGTTCTAGGACACACTCTTAGGGGTAGAACCATTTAAAAGGGGATAAAAATGATGCTTTCACGTCGCCACCTACTGGGCGCCAGCGCCGTCGTCGCCATTGGAGCCGGGCTTAGCGCCTGCGGCACCAAAACCACCGACAGCCAGGCCACCTCCGCCAGTAAGGCCACAGACAAATTCCCGGTAAACGTAGCCCACGTCTACGGCACCACCACCATCAAAGCTGAACCTAAGCGGGTAGTGTCCATCTCCTCCGGCAACGAAGAAGCCATCATTGCCCTGGGGGTAGTGCCCGTAGCCATGCCCGCAAACACCTGGGGCGGCAACAAAAACAAGTCCCTGCCCTGGAAGGATGAGGCCCTAACCAAGCTCGGTGCCGCCCCCGGTAGTGCCAACTACCCCAAGCAGTTCACCTCCACCGACTCCCTGCCCATCCAGGAAATCGCCGGTTACAAGCCGGATCTGATTGTGGCGGCCCTTAGCGGCATCAGCAAAGAAGAATACGAGCAGCTCAGCAAAATTGCCCCCACTATCGCCTACTCCAAGACCGGCGGGGCCTGGACCACCCCCTGGAATGAAGTAACCACTATGGTGGGCCAAGCTCTCGGCCGCAGCGCCAAGGCTAAGGAAGTAGTAGACGCCGTCAACGCCCAGTTTGCGCAGGTAGCCAAGCAGCACCCCAAGTTCAAGGGTGCCACCTTCATCACCGGCGCTATCGGCAGTGCAGACCACTCCATTTCTCTGTACATGCACGGCGACAACCGCTCACGTTTCTTCCAAGCCCTGGGTCTAGTGCAGGCCCCGGTGGTGGCAGCCATCGACGCCAAGAGCCAAACCTTCTACGCCGACTACTCCGCTGAGCAGGCAGACAAGCTGGTGGCTGACGTTTTCCACGCCTGGGTTGATGACGAAAAGGCCGCCGCTGCCATCAAGGCTGACCCGCTGCTAAGCAAGATCCCAGCCGTCGCTAACGCCAGCGCCATCTTGGATTACAACAAGACCGACGCCATGAGCATCTCAGCTTTCAGCGCCCTCAGCGCCAGCTATGCGCTCAAATCCTACGTGCCGCGTGTAGCTAAAGTCCTTGAGAAGTAGCCTTGTCGCTAGCTAAAAAACGCCTATTTATTGCGGCGGCGCTGATTATTGGTTTGGCCCTGGCCTGCGCGGCTTCCTTCATGTTTGGGGCCCGCGCAATTAGCTGGCAGGTGGTTAGCGCCTGGATTGACGATCAGCCAGTAAAAGCTATCGACGCCGCCGTGCTTGAGGCTCGCCTGGCCCGCACTGCAGTGGCTTTAGTGGCCGGCTCGGGGCTGGCTTGCGCCGGCGCCGCCATGCAGGCCATCACCCGCAACCCGCTGGCCGACCCGGGGTTAATTGGAGTTAACGCCGGGGCGGCCCTGGCCGTGGTGGTTTTTACAGTGCTAATTGGTTACGCCACGCCTGCCTCATACCTTTTCAGTGCCATGGTGGGGGCGGTTATCGCGGCCGCGCTGGTGTGGAGCGTGACTATCACCGCCTCCTCGGGGGCTGACCCCATCACGTTGGTGTTGGCGGGTGCGGCCACCAGCGCCGGCGTGGCCAGCGTGACGCAGCTGTTTATCCTCACGCGTGGCCAGGATATGGATTCTTTTCGCCGCTGGACCTTGGGCGTGGTTAGTGGCCGCAGCTGGGAGCTGATTTGGCCGGCTGCCTGCCTGGTAGGGGTCGGGATTTGCCTGCTTTTGCTGCAAAATCGCGCCTTGGATGGGCTTTCTATGGGCGACGACGTCGCTACCGGGCTGGGTATTAACCTGCTGCGGGCCCGCTCGCTGGGGGCTTTAGGGGCCGTGTGCTGCTGCGCTGGCGCTACCGCCTTGGCTGGTCCACTGGGTTTTGTGGGCATTATTGTGCCCCACCTGCTGCGGGCAGTGGGTGGACCGGCAATGGGCTGGGTGCTGGGCTCTAGCCTGCTAGCTGGCCCCATACTGGTGATCGCCGCCGACACGGTGGGGCGCCTAATTTGGCCGCCGGCGGAGGTGCCTGCCGGGGTGCTGGTGGCCCTAATTGGGGTGCCGGTGCTGGTGGCGTTAGTGCGACGGCGACAGGTGGTGTCGCTGTGAAAGTCCGCTTCAAGAACGTAAGCGTGGCCGCAATTTTACTGGCCCTGGCTGTAGGCGGCGCGCTTATTTCCCTGCTGCTAGTAAACCCTCAACTGGGTTTTGGGGATTTATGGCTGGCGCTAACTGACTCCGATTCCACAGCTGCCTTGATTGTGTGGGAGTTTCGCGCCGCCCGCATAGTGCTAGGCGTGCTGGTAGGGGTGTGTTTTGGGCTGGGCGGCTCACTGCTGCAACGGCTTATGCGCAACCCCCTGGCCAGCCCCGACGTGCTGGGGGTGAGTGCGGGCGCCTCGCTGTGCGCCATGGTAGCGATGGTGATTTTTGGGCTGCGTGGCCTGCCAGTGTCTGGGGCGGCCTTTGCGGGCGCTATTGCCATTGTGGCCATTGTGGGTTTCCTGGCCGGTGGGCGCGGCGGTATTTCTGGCCGCTTTGTGCTGATCGGGGTGGGGGTAGGGGCCGCCGTCAACTCCCTGATCATCATGGTCACCACCTTTGCTAACACCTACCAGGTGCGCGAAGCCATGGTGTGGCTGTCTGGTTCACTAGCCTCAGCCACCTGGCAGCGGGTAAGCCTGCTGGCCGCGCTAATGGTGGTGCTAGTGCCCCTAGTTGCGCTGCGACGTCGTAATTTGGAAGTGCTGGAGGTAGGTGACGATCTGGCCGCAGGTTTAGGGGCCCGCCCGGTGCGCGACACCATGATCATTGTGGCCCTGGTGGTGGCGCTAATTGCTAGTGCGACGGCGGCTGCCGGGCCGATTGCTTTTGTGTCTTTTGTGGCCGGCCCTTTGGCGCTGCGGCTAACTGGCCGCTGGAGTTTGACCTTAAGTGCGCTTACCGGCGTGGTGATTGTGTTGCTAGCTGATGCGGTGGGACAAATCTTGCCTTCCGGCCCTTACCCGGTGGGGCTGATAACTGGTGCTTTGGGGGCGCCGGTGCTGCTAAGTGTGTTGCTGCGTAAAGGAAATTAACAGATGACGAATAAACCACCGTCCCCCGACTCGCAGGCAGGTGCCGAGCAGCCGGGCGCGGCCAGACAAGGCCAGCAGGAGGCTACCAGCCAGCTAAGCGCTGACCGATCGGGCACGTCCCCCCAGGGCCAGCTAAGCGCCCAAGGCGTGCAGCTAGGCTACGGCGCCCAGCCAATCGTTAAAGGCGTCAGCCTTACCCCTCCACCTGCCCAGCTAACTGTGCTGGCTGGGCCTAACGGCTGCGGTAAATCCACCCTGCTACGCGGCCTAGCCAGGCTGCTTAAACCCAGCCAAGGCCAAGTGATCCTCAACGGGGCTGATATTGCCTCACGCCCCGCCCGTGCCGTCGCCAAAGAACTAGGCCTACTGCCCCAGGGGCCTCAAGCCCCGGCCGGACTAACCGTACGCGAACTAGTGGCGCGCGGACGCTACCCGCACCGCTCCCTGCTACGCAGCTGGTCGCGTGAGGACGAGCAGGCGCTTACCCAAGCCCTAGCCGACACTCACACCACCGAGCTAGCCCACCGCCAGGTAGATTCCCTCTCCGGCGGTCAACGCCAGCGCGTGTGGATCGCCATGGTGCTGGCCCAGCGCACCGGCGTGCTGCTACTAGATGAACCCACCACCTACCTGGATCTAACCCACCAAATCGAGGTGCTGGATCTGCTGCGCGAGCTAAACCGACGCCACCAAACCACCATTGTGGTGGTGCTACACGAGCTAGCCTTAGCCGCCCGCTACGCCGACTACCTGGTGTTTATGCGTGCGGGGCAAATCCTGGCGGCCGGCGAGCCCGCGCAAGTGGTCACCACCCAAAACCTGGCGGCCGCTTTTGAGCTAGAGGCGCGGGTAGTACCTGACCCGGTCTCTGGCACGCCCCTGGTGGTGCCGGTGCGCTCACTAAGAGGGCAGAAGTGAGTTACGGGGCGCTGGCACTAAAAGTTGTGCGGGTTGAAAACTTCCTGCCTGGATACGCCCGTATTTGGTTAAGTGGGCCTCAGCTGCATTTAGTCGACGACGGCGGCCTCGGTGGGCTGCGTGATACCCGCATCAAACTGATTGTGGGGGCAGCTAGCGACGACGCCGGCCTGGCTCTGGGCCAGTTAGATGGCGGCTGGTACCACCAATGGTTGGATCTACCGGTAAGCCAGCGCGGCTATATGCGCACTTATACGGTGGCCTGCCAGCGCCACGACCAGGCCGGCAAGCTCAGCCAAATCGCTATCGACATCCTAATTGGTGGCGTTGAACCTGGTGAGCAAGGCAAGCGTAGTGGCGCTGCGCCTGGCCAGCCAGACGAGCATAGTGAAAACAGTGGGTGCGCTGGCAAACCTGGTGTCACTGGGATGCCAGCAGAGCATGAAGGGCCGGGCGTGAACTGGGCGCGGCAAGCTAAAGCAGGCACTAAGTGCGTAATGTTGGCGCCCTGGCGCGGCTATGACGCATCCGGCAAGCGCCTGGCCTCTACTTTGGGCCAGCGCGGCAGTGGGCTGGAATACCGGCCCGGGGCGGCTAAACAAGTAGTGCTATTAGGCGACGCCACCGCCCTGCCAGCAATTAACGCCTGCCTGTACTACGAAGCTCAACAGAAAACAGACCGCCACTTCACCGTGGTGCTCAGTGGCCCGCCAACTTGGAGTGACTACCTTAAACAGGCCGGGGTAGGACCGGACCATTTGCAGGTAACCGCCGTAAACCAGGGCTGGGTAGAGCAGGCAGCCCGCGCCGCAGCCCAAGTATGGCAAGAGTGGCTAGCTGAAGTGGCAGCGCTAGGCGGCGTCGGCAGACAAGACTTACCCAAGCTCGACGTCGACGCCGACATACTGTGGGAAACCACCACAGAAACCCAAGCTGAACTTGGCCAAGACCAATCGCTGACGCAAGCCCCCTACTTTTGGGTGGCTGGCGAACGCAGCCAGGTAGCCGCTATTCGGCGGGCTTTAGTGCGCCAATGGGGCGTGGACAGGCGCCAAGTGTCCTTTATGGGCTACTGGCGCGCAGGCCAAGCCGAATCGTGAGGCCACGCATTAAGAAATATCGCTAAGGCCGTGGCCAGCGTTGCACAGATGTGCCCAATATCCCAATTTGACTGGTTTTTAGTGGCTCTAACAAGGCAAACTGTGTCAGGGGCTAAGTAAGCCTTTGGATGCTGTATACAAAGCAGTAACCGCAATCATTACTACTAGCTATACCTGTGGTATGCGACAAGGAGGTTGTAAATATGGGATTCAAAGTAGTTGTCGGCGCTGATATCGCCGGATATGAATACAAGGAACGTCTAAAGGCAGATCTGCAAGCAGACCCGCGTGTTGACGAAGTAATAGACGTAGGTGTTGACGCGGGACAAGACATTGATTACCCGCACATCGGGGTGGCAGTTGCCCGCAAAATTGCTGCCGGTGAAGGCGATCGTGGCTTAATTGTGTGCGGTACGGGCATGGGTATGGCGATGGCTGCCAACACTGTGCCGGGAATCCGTGCCTCAGTGGCTCACGATTCATTCTCTGTTGAGCGTTTAGTGCTTTCCAACAACGCGCAGGTACTAACCCTAGGCCAGCGCGTAATCGGAATTGAACTGGCTCGTCGGCTGGTTAAAGAGTGGCTGGGATACGTATTTGACGAAACCTCCCACTCGGCCCCCAAAGTTGCGGCCCTAAACGACTACAGTCTAAACCGGGAATGACCCGCACTTCACACTCGAAGTAACCTACCTCCCAGAAATTGCAATAAGGAGCGCAGATTAAATGGATCTCGACCTCGCGGTCGCCGGTATCTCCGTGTACTGGATTATCGCCGCTATCGCAGGTGGCTTTATCGGTGCCTGCATCGGCGGTAACTACGCATTCGTATTTACCGGAGTATCGGCCCTATTTGGCCTAGGCTACATGGTGGCCACTAAGGACAGTTACGTCCTAGACTACATTGCCTTTGGTCCCGTCTTTGGCCCTCACGTATGTTTTGCTGGTGGCGCGGCAGCCTCAGCATATGCAGCTAAGCGCGGCTATATTGAAGACGGTAAAGACATTGTTACCCCGCTTAGTGGCCTAGGTAAGCCGGATGTATGGCTGGTTGGTTCCGCCTTCGGTGTATTCGGTGCTATTTTGCAGAAGCTAGTACTGATGATCCCGTGGTTTGGCCACCACACCGACTCGGTTGCCTTCACCGTGTTCATCTCCGCTATCGTGGCTCGCCTGATGTTTGGTGACTCCATCTTCGGCTCCAAGCCGGCCCTACAGGGCTTCAAGCCCCGCGAAGGCGCTCGTTGGCTCGAATGGCAGGAAAAGCCCTCACAGTTCATCACCCTGGGTGTCATGTGGGGTATGGCTTTCGGTGGTGCCGCCCTGGTACTCAGCCACCACTTCCCGGTTCTGGCTGAAGCCAAGAACGCTCAGGTATTCGGTTTCGCTATCTCAGCCCTGTGTATCTTGATCCTAAACCTGGGTCACAACATGCCCGTAACCCACCACATGACCATCACCGGTGGTCTGGCCGTAACCCAGTTCATCCCGGTGTTGGGTCTCAACCCAGGTCACGGCGTAGGCCTGATTTACCTGGTGCTCGGTGCCCTGGGTGGTCTAACCGGCGCTGTTATCGGTGAAGTTGCGGCTCGTGTCTTCTACGACCGTGGTAACACCCACATTGACCCCCCGGCCATCGCTATTTGGACCACCACCACCATCTTCATGGCGGCGGCCCAGATCGCTGGAGCCTAAGGTTTAAACCGCCATGGACGACGTCGTTAAAACCCCCACGGACTTTTACGCCGCCTACATCTTTGACATGGATGGCACCATCTACCTAGGAGACCATCTCCTGCCCGGTGCCAAACGGATGATCGAGCAGCTGCACGAGCGTAATATTCCCGTGCGCTACTTATCCAACAATCCCACCAAAGACCCGGCCGAGTATGCGCAAAAGTTGGCGCGACTGGGACTACCGACGCCGGTTGAAGAAATCGTCAACACGGTGGTCACCACGGTACGTTGGCTGCAAGCTAACCACCCCGACGCCGTCGTCTATCCAATCAGTGAAGAGCCGCTTAAGCGAGCCCTGATCGAAGCCGGTTTTAAGATCAGCGAAGACCCCAGCGAAATTGATGTGGTTATCGCCTCCTACGACCGCACCTTCGAATACCGCAAGCTACAGATCGCCTTCGACGCCATCTGGTTTTACAAGCGCGCCATTCTGATTGCTACCAACCCAGACCGTTTCTGCCCTTTCCCGGGCGGACACGGCCAGCCGGATGCGGCCTCGATTATCGCTGCCATCGAGGCTTGCACCGGCACCAAATGCGTCGCCAACCTTGGTAAACCCAACCCGGTGATGCTCACCGCCTCACTAGCGGGTCTAGATGTAGATCCAGCCAACTGTGTAATGGTGGGTGACAGGCTACAAACCGACATCCAGATGGCCCTAGACACCGGCATGGCCAGCGCCATGACCCTCACCGGTGAAGCCACTCTCGATGACGTGCGTGCACGTGCACAAGAACAGCGCCCACGCTACATACTCGATCGCATCGACAAACTTATCCCGCTACAGTACTGGCCCCAGCTAGGCTGGAGTGAAGACGACTAGCGCTTAACCGCGCCGGTTCTTACAGCCCGGTGGCTTCCTTGCTAAATAGCTAAGTCACCGGGCTAACTATTAACCAGGGACACGGTAGTCCCGCAAGCAATTGCATTTTCGTCAGTGCAATTACTAAACGCAAAGGAGCAAATGATGGCATTTGTAAACATTAACGGCCCATTTGTAATGGGTATTGATTTCGGTACCGAATCGTGTCGTGTGGCTATCTTTGACCTAGAAGGTCATCCGATTTCATTCGCGGCCACGCCTTACAAGACCCACTACCCGCGCCCGGGCTGGGCTGAGCAGTCGCCTGACGACTGGTGGAACGCGCTGATGGCCTCCACCCGCAAAGCCATGGACAACGCCTACATTCCGCCCCAGTCTATTGGTGGCATTTCCTATGACGCCACCACCATGACCGTGGTGCCCATGGACAAAAACGGTAACGCCCTACGTAACGCCATCATGTGGATGGACGTGCGCGCCGCTGAGCAGGCAGAGCGGGCGTTAACCTCAGACTCCTGGGCGCGCCTATACAACGGTGGCGGCACCATGCCGGCAACCGCCGAATGGTACCCCTTCAAGGCAGCCTGGCTGCGTGAAAACGAGCGCGACATTTACGACGCCGCCTACCGCCTAGTTGACGCCCCCGACTGGCTCACCTACCGCCTGACCGGTAACTGGTCTGTCAACATCAACTCCGCCGCCCTGCGCATGTACTACAACCGCGACCACGGCGGCTGGCCGGAAGACTTCTACGCCCACGTGGGCGCCGGCGACGTCTTTGACAAGCTCCCTGAAACCGTAAATGACCTGGGTGTACTAGTGGGCGAGCTGTCCACTGTCGCTGCCCGCGACCTGGGCCTAGTGCCGGGCACGCCAGTAGCTCAGGGTCTGCCCGACGCTTGGGCCGGCCAGATCGGTTTGGGTGTGGTCAGCCCCGGCAAGCTAGCCCTGATCACCGGCTCTTCCCACGTAATCACCGGTCAAAGCGCGGTAGCTGGCTACGGTGAAGGCTTCTTCGGCTCCTACACCGACGGCGTTATCCGCGGCCAGTACACCGTTGAAGGCGGTATTTCCTCCTCCGGCTCGGTGCTCAAGTGGTTCAAGGAAAACTTCGGCGGGGCCGTTGCCGCTGAGGCTGAAGCTACCGGCATGAGCCCCTACTACCTGTGGGACCGTAAGGCTGACGAGCTACCCATTGGTTGCGATGGCCTCATCGTCAACGAATACTTCCAGGGCAACCGCACCCCCTACACCGACTCCAAGGCGCGCGGTATCTTCTCCGGCCTTTCCCTGGGGCACACTGCCGCCCACCTCTACCGTGCCATTGAGGAGGGCGTGTGCTACGACGTCGCCCACAACCTACTCAAGCTGCGCCAAGCCGGGATTGAAACCAAGGAGCTGGTGGCCTGCGGTGGGGCAACCAAGTCGCGCCAGTGGATGCAGATGCACGCAGACGTGACCGGGGTGCCCATCACCTTGACTGAGGTGGGCGACGCCGTCGTGCTGGGCTCTTGCATGCTGGCTGCGGTAGGTAGCGAGTTCTACTCTTCAATTGAGGACGCCGCCGCGAACATGGTGCACGTAACCGAAACCATCGAGCCCAACCCCGAGGCCCACGAGGAATACCAGTTCTACTTCCAAACCTACATGGAACGTTACCCGGCACTACGCGAGCAAATCCACTCAACGGTAGACCACCTCAACGCCAACGCCAAGAACTAAACCAGAGTAAACTTATAGGGTGCTATAAAGCCCGTAGCTTGCCAGGATAATAAGAAAGGCACTTTTGAATGACTAAATCGTTTAGCTGGAATGAGCTAGATGAGCGTGCAGTGGCGTTTGGCAAGGCACTGGCGGCAGACGCCGTGGAGAAGGTTGGCTCCGGACACCCGGGCGCTGCTATCTCCCTGACGGCGGCGGCCTACTTGCTCTACCAGAAGGAGATGCGAGTAGACCCGGCTTGCCCCACTTGGCTCGGACGCGACCGTTTTATCCTCAGTGCCGGGCACGCCTCGGTGATGCAGTACGTGCAGCTGGTGCTAGCCGGCTACGGGCTGGAGGTTAGCGATCTGGAGCAGCTGCGTCGGCGTGGCTCGCGCACCCCTGCACACCCAGAATATGGTCACACCCCGGGCGTGGAGGCCACCACTGGTCCGCTAGGCTCTGGTTTTGCTGCTGCGGTGGGTATGGCCGCTGCCGCCCGCCGTGAGCATGGCCTCTACGACGCCGCCACCCCTGCCGGTGAGTCAATTTTTGACCACAACATCTACGTGATCGCCGGTGACGGCTGCATGCAAGAAGGCGTAACCATTGAGGCCGCCTCCTTCGCGGGCACCCAGGAGCTGGGCAATCTGATCGTTATCTGGGACGACAACGCCATCACCATTGAAGGTGACGCCGCCCTGGCTTTCCGTGACGACGTTGAGGCCCGTTTTGCCGCTCAAGGTTGGCACACCGAGCACGTGGATTGGCGTAGTGCTGGCAGTGACGGTGGCTACTACGAGGATGTAAAGGCCCTGCATGAGGCCCTAGAAGCTGCCCGTGCAGAAACCAAGCGTCCTTCACTGATCCGCCTGAGCACCATCATTGCCTGGCCGTGCCCCACCAAGCAGGGCAGTGCCTCCTCCCACGGCGCCAAGCTGGGTGAAAGTGAGGTAGCTGGTCTCAAGCAGAACCTTGGCCTAGACCCCAACGAGCGTTTTGCTCTGCCTGCTCAGGTGCTGGAATACACTCGCGCCCAGGCTGGCCAGCGTGGCGCCGAGCTGCACGCTGCTTGGGATAAGCGCTTTGAGGCTTGGGGGCAGGCTAACCCGCAGGCTCTGGAGCTGCTAGAGCGGGTACGTGCTGGCCTGCTGCCGGCTGAGCTCGACGACGTCCTGCCGGTTTTCGAGGCGGGCTCTAGCCTGTCCACCCGCGCAGCCAGTGGCAAGACCCTGTCGGCTATCGCCTCCACACTGCCTGAACTGTGGGGCGGCTCTGCTGATCTGGGCGGCTCCAACATGACCAACATTGCTGGTGCCAGTGAGTTCCTGCCCGAAGGTTCACTAAACCCTGAGGAAAATGGCCCCTACGGGCGCATTATCCACTTCGGGGTGCGCGAGCACGCTATGGGTAACATGCTCAACGGTATTGTGCAGTCGGGGCTGACCCGCGCCTACGGCGGTACCTTCCTGGTATTTTCTGACTACATGCGCCCGGCTATGCGCCTGGCTGCTTTGCAGAAGTTGCCCACCGTTTTTGTCTGGAGCCACGACTCTATCGGCGTGGGTGAGGATGGCCCCACCCACCAGCCCATTGAGCACATCGCTTCGCTGCGAGTTATGCCTGGCCTAAGCGTGGTTCGCCCCGCTGACGCCAACGAAACTGCGCAGGCTTGGCTAGGCGCCTTGGCTCACCGCGATAGCCCCACCGGATTGGTGCTGTCGCGTCAAAACCTGCCGGTCTTTGACCGCAGCGAGGGCGGCTTTGCTCCCGCTGAAGGCACTTTGCGTGGCGCCTACACCCTGGTTGAGGCCAGTGACGCTAAGCCGCAGGTGCTGCTGCTAGCTACCGGCAGTGAAGTGGCTTTGGCAGTTGAGGCACGCCAGGCTCTGGAAGCTGAAGGTATCCCCACCCGCGTGGTGTCTGTGCCCTGTTGGGAATGGTTCTACGCGCAGGACGCCGAATACCGCGAATCGGTGCTGCCCAGTCAGGTAAAGGCCCGCGTGGCCCTGGAAGCTGCCTCTTCCATGGGGTGGCGCGAATGGGTTGGCGACGCCGGCGAGATCATTGCCATTGATGAGTACGGCGAGTCGGCCACGCCCGCCGAGCTGTTTGAGTACTTTGGTTTCACCGTGGACAACGTGGTGGCTAAGGCTAAGCAGTCACTGGCACGGGCCTAAGCACGCACCTAAAACACACCTAACAGGTTTGATGCGCAGCCAAATACGCTGAACTTTAAACCTGAATACTAAGCAGGTGGAGATTGAATGCATCGTCAGATTCAATCTCCACCTGCTGGTTTTTTATAAGAAGGTGTATTAAAGCTTGTCTACCTGGCAATATTACGTCTCATTTGCGTGTTGGTCCCTGGTTATAATCTTTGCACTGCCATAGGCTTGGCACATGAGATTTGGCGTCGATTTTGGAACTACCCACACTACCGTCGCTTATGCGGACCGTGGCAACTACCCAGTTGTCAGTTTCGGCAATGAAGCAGGCGACTGGATCGATTACATTCCGTCCTTAGTGGCCTGGGATGGAGCCAAACTTGTCTACGGTTTTGAAGCTGAAGCCGTGGCCCTGACTGGCGGCGATTTCCTGCGTTCAATTAAACGCCTGCTGTCTGATGTTGACGTCACCCCCAACACCCAGGTGAGCCTAGGGGAGCGCAGCTACCCCATTATGGAGCTAGTTAGCGGCTTTTTGGCTTATGTGGCTCAGCAGGTGCGTGAGTCCTCCACTATCAGTCCGCTGCGTGAAAATGAACCCCTGGAGGCGGTAATTGGTATTCCCGCCCACGCTTTTAGCGGTCAGCGCCTAATGACTATTGAGGCTTTTGAACGTGGCGGCTGGCAGGTGCTGTCCATGATTAATGAGCCCAGTGCTGCCGGTTTTGAATACACCCAGCGTTACGCCTCCACCATTAACTCCAAGCGCACCCGCGTACTGGTTTATGACCTCGGTGGTGGCACTTTTGACGCCTCCCTGGTTTCTTGCGAGGGTAAGCGCCACGAGGTGATTGATTCTTATGGTCACAACCAGCTTGGTGGTGACGACTTTGACTCTGTTCTAGCTGACCTGGTTTTGGCCAAGCTAGGCCGCGAGCGCGCCCAGCTAAGCTCGCGTGAGCTGAACCTGCTGCTGCATGAATGCCGTATCGCTAAGGAGTCTTTGAACCCCAACTCGCGTTCGGTGGCGGTTGAGGCTCTGGGTAAGAGCGTGAGCGTGCCGGTTAAGGCTTTCTATGAGGCTATTGATGAGCTGATTGAGCGTACTTTTGCCGCCATGGAGCCGCTGGTGCATGTTAATGCGCGCGGTAAGTTTGCGCTCACCACTGAGACTGCGGGCCTGTATGTGGTTGGTGGCGCCGCCCACCTGCCGGCTATTACTCGTGCCCTTAAGCAGCGTTATGGCTACCGTGTGCACCGTTCTAGCTACACGGCTGCTTCTACTGCTATTGGTTTGGCTATTGCGGCTGACCCTGACTCTGGTTACGCCCTGTATGACAAGCTTTCTCGTGGCGTGGGTGTGTTCCGTGAGATGCGTGGCGGCCAGGAGGTTAGCTTCGACCCGTTGCTGGGCGCTGACTTGTCGCTGGCTCCTAGCGGGGATGTGAGCTTGGTGCGTACCTATCAGGCTGCTCACAATGTGGGTCATTTCCGGTTTGTGGAGTACACCGAGACTGACGCTTATGGTGTGCCCGTAGGTGAGGTTTCCCCGGCTGGCACGGTGTTGTTCCCCTTCACTCGTCAGCTGCAGGAGGATCCTGGGGTTGATTTGAGTGAGGTTGCGGTGGAGCGTATCGATAACGGTCCGCTGATTGAGGAGCGTTACGTGGTTTCGGCTGCATCCACGGTGCAGGTGACTATTACGGATCTTTCTACTGGTTTCGCTATTACCTGTGATCTGGGCGCCTGAGCGGGGCGCCGGTGCCGCTAGTCTCAGGCGAGATAGGCTTGGCTTGTGAGTGAAGTAGCCCCGCGTCGTCCACGTCGTCCTTTGGCTATGCGCCGCTCTGTGGCTCAGCCTGTGCCGGAAGATTTAACTAAGGTGGTGGCTGAGCCGGAGCCGAGCCCGGAACCTACGGCTAAGTCTGCAGCTAGCCGGCTTGAGGCTGGTAAGTGGGCTGAGGTGGTGCGCCTGCGTACTTTGCCAGCTGCTTTAGCGCCGGTGCTGGCAGGTTCGGGGGTGGCTGGTGCTTTGGGTAGGTTCGACGCCGTCGCGGCCCTACTGGCTGCCCTGGTGGCGTTGGCTTTGCAGATTGGCTGCAACCTGGCTAATGACTACTCTGACGGGATTCGTGGCACCGACGACGAGCGTACCGGCCCGGCCCGCCTGACCGCCTCTGGGCTGGTGGAGCCGGTTAAGGTTAAGCACGCCGCATTTGGTTGCTTTGGCGCCGGGGCCCTGTTTGGGTTGGCTTTGGTGGCTTTGAGCGGCACCTGGTGGCTGGTTGCGGTGGGCGTAGCAGCGGTTGGGACGGCTTGGTTTTACACGGGCGGGGCTAAACCCTATGGCTACTTGGGCTTGGGTGAAGTGTTTGTGTTCGTGTTTTTTGGGCTGGTGGCTACTGCCGGCACTACCTATACGCAGGCTCACGCGGTGCCCTGGTGGGGTTGGTTGACCGCAGTGGGGGTGGGCTTGATTGCCTGCTCGCTGCTTATGGTTAACAACCTGCGTGATATTGAAACTGACCCGGCCCATGGTAAACGCACTTTGGCGGTGCGTTTGGGCTATGAACGTGCTAGCCGCCTCTACCAGGTGATGCTGTTTGCACCCCTGATTTTGGGTTTGGCCGCCTTGTGGGGTGGGGGCGAGCCCGGTGGTTCACTGGGTGTGTTGGCTGCCGTGTCTGTGGTGGCGACTGTGCTGTGGGGGCAGTTGGCGTTGTTGGCTTGGCGTCCGGTGGCCGCTAAGGCTAAGGGCCGTGAACTGATTGGCGCCCTGAAAATGGCCGGTATCTATGAGCTGGTTTATGGCCTGGGCTTGGGCCTGGCTCTGCTGGCGGTCTAAGGCACAGTTAAACTGTGGCCATGAGCGCGCAATACCCACTTCCTAAGCAGGTTTCTGAGATTTTTGATCCCACTAAGTGGCGTGACATCGCCGGTTTTGAGGATCTAACTGACGTCACCTACCACCGGGCAGTTAGCCGCGACGAAAACGGTAACTGCACTGATAAGCCCATTGTGCGCGTGGCTATTAACCGTCCTGAGCTGCGTAATGCTTTTCGCCCCCACACTGTGGATGAGCTTTACCGTACCCTTGACCATGCCCGCATGAGTGGGGATGTGGGCACAGTTATTCTCACTGGTAACGGCCCCTCAGCGCGCGACGGCGGCTGGGCTTTTTGTTCCGGCGGCGATCAGCGTATCCGCGGTCGCGACGGCTACCGCTATGAAGTTGAGCCCGCTCAGGCTCCCGAGCCGGCGTCGTCGGCAGAAAAAACCGCAGAAAGTGGGCCGCAGGGAGCACCAGAGCCTATAGCAGCGCTAGACCCCAGCGGGCAGCTGGCCTCCGCCACCGCCAGGCGCGAACGCATCGACGCCGCCCGCGCCGGGAGGCTACATATTTTGGAAGTTCAGCGCCTAATTCGCACCATGCCTAAAGTGGTGATCGCGGCCGTGCCCGGCTGGGCGGCAGGTGGCGGTCACAGCCTAAACGTGGTGTGTGACCTGTCTATTGCCTCGCGCCAGCACGCGCTTTTTAAGCAAACTGACGCCAATGTGGGTTCTTTTGACGCCGGCTACGGCTCGGCCCTGCTAGCGCGCCAGGTGGGCGATAAGCGTGCCCGTGAAATTTTCTTCCTGGCGCGCACCTATGACGCGGAAACCGCCGAGCGTTGGGGGGTGGTCAACGAGGTGGTAGACCACGGAGAGCTAGAAAATAAAGCCATTGAATACGGCGAGATTGTGGCCACCAAATCTCCCCAGGCCATCCGTATGCTTAAGTTTGCTTTCAACCTGGCCGACGACGGTTTGGCCGGTCAGCAGGTCTTTGCTGGTGAAGCTACGCGCCTGGCCTATATGACCGATGAAGCTGTGGAGGGGCGTGACTCTTTCGTCAACAAACGCCCGGCAGACTGGTCTTCCTTCCCGTACTATTTCTAAAACCGGCTATGAACAGGACTTTGTTAACCGCCTGTACCTAAGGTCATGGCAGCCTAACCTGGTGTCAGTTTAAACTTATCTATGCGTACGTTTCGTTGCTTTTAGCTGATCAGCTTCGCCATTGTGTTTGCGCCGCTGTACTGCATTGCCGCCGAGTACTTCCCCAAGATCAAGCTGTGGCAGGGCGCTGCCTTTGGTCTACTGGTGTGGATCGGTGCGCACGTGGTGTTCATGCCGCTGCTGGGTTGGGTGCCCAGCCCCTTCCCGTGGGTCGAGGGTGGCCAGACCTGGTCTGAGCACTTCTCTGAGGCCCTAGGCCACGTAGTGTGGCTGTGGTCGATTGAAATTGTGCGCCGCGACCTGCGTAACCGCATCACCCACCAGCCTGACCCGGAAGTTCCGCTGGAGCAGCCCTACCGCTGATAGCGGCTTTAAGCTGCAATCAGCTTTTATCAGTTGCCAAGACCGTCTTTAAGGCGGTCTTGGTTGCGTTTAGGGGCCTCTAATGGCGGCGCGCCATGTCCTGCGGTGTTAGGTGGACGCGCGAGCGTTAGGTGGATGGGCGAGTGCTAGGTGGACGCGTGAGCGTTAGGTGGACGCGCGCGCCTGGGCGGTGGGCGAGCGGCGGATGGCGATACGTGAGCGCTGGCGATGCGCGAGCGCTGGGCGGCGTCGTCGCTAAGGAATAAAGGAATAATGGGGGCCATGCTTGAAACAATCCGTAAGCAATGCCCCCCGCCAGCCGCCGCGCTGTGGGAAAGCATTGACCGGGTAGAGGTTTTCTCAATTGCCATGCGGGTGCGTTTTCGCGCTATCACCATGCGCGACGGCGTCCTAGTGCATGGCCCCTTCGGCTGGGGAGAGTGCGCCCCATTTTGGAACCACCCTGACGCTCACAGCGCTAAATGGTTGGCCAGCGCCCTGAGTCAAGCCACTAAACCACTAACTGAGCAAGGTGTGCCAGAGCCTAAACGCCAGCAAATCCCGGTTAACACCACTATCGCTGCCCTGGGGCCTGGGGAAGCTGAGGCGCGCGCGCTCGCAGCAGTGGGCGCAGGCATAAACACCGCCAAGGTGAAGGTGGCCGACAAGCCCGATTGTTTAAGCGAGGATCTACAGCGCCTAGAAGCGGTGCGCGGCGCCATGGGGCCAGGGGCGGCTCTGCGCATTGATGTAAATGCCGCCTGGGATTTGGATCAAGCCCTAAAACTACTGCCCCTATATGACCGCGCCGCCGGCGGGCTCGAATACGCTGAGCAGCCTTGCCGCTCCACCGCTGATCTGGCGGTTTTACGCCGCAAACTCCAGGTGCCAATCGCCGCCGATGAATCCTTGCGTTTGGATACCAACCCTATGGCAGTACGGCAGTTAGAGGCGGCGGATGTGGCCGTGCTAAAAGTGGCCCCACTAGGTGGTATAAGCGCTGCTTATGAATTATATAAGCGTTTAGAAATGCCGGCGGTGGTTTCTTCAGCTCTCGACACTTCGGTGGGGATTTACGCAGGCCTACGCCTAGCCAGCGCCTTAGCCGAGCTGCCCTATGCTTGCGGCTTGGCTACCGGCTCGCTGCTGCAAGAAGACGTGATAGAGCCACCCTTTAGGCCGGTAAATGGCCATTTAACCCTGAGCCAGCCGGTATCAGTTAAGCGCATCCCGGCTGCTAGTGAGCCCTTACGTGAGCGCTGGTGCCAGCGCCTAGTGCGCCTGAGCACTCTGCTAGCTAGCTAAACTTAAAACCACATCTGGCGCCTTGGCGCGCTAGAGACCCAACTAGTTAGGCCAGTTGTGACCCCCCAAGAAGCATCCGCTCCCAGCGGCCCCGCCTTAGAAAACCCAGCCACCTTACTTGCCCGCGCCGTGGTGGCATCCCTAGTTGAAGCCGGGGTTAAACGAGTAGTGATCAGCCCCGGCTCGCGTAACGCTCCGCTGACCTACGCCCTGGCCGACGCTGCGCAGGCCGGCTACCTGCAGCTGCGCGTGGTGGTTGACGAGCGTAGCGCTGCTTTTGTGGCTTTAGGCGCCTCCCGCTCCGACTGGCTGCATGAAGGCCTAGCTCGCCCCGCCGTGGCGGTTATGACCTCTGGTAGCGCGGTAGCTAACGCGCACCCTGCCGTGGTGGAGGCCGACTCCGCCGGGGTGCCGCTAATAATTTTGAGTGCCGACCGCCCTCATGCCCTGGTCAACACTGGCGCCAGCCAAACCACGGTGCAAACCGGGATTTTTGGCGCGGCTACCCGCTACCAGGCGGACCTGGGCGACACTAACGCAAGCAGCGCCGTCGCCAATCAAGTACGCCGAGCGGTAGCTGCAGCTTCAGGGCGCCTAAGCCTAGACCCCGGCCCGGTGCATCTAAACGTGCGCCTAGCCCCGCCACTGGCCCCCGCCGCCCCCTGGCAAGTGCCGCATTTGGAACCCAAAACCCACTGGCTGCGTGCGCGCAAGCCCCTAGAGGAGCAGCTAAATGGGGTTACAGTCAGCCAAGTAGGGTGCCGCTTAGGTTTAGACCCCGCCCGGCGTGGGGTGATTGTGGTGGGGGACAACGACGACGCCGAGTTAGCCCACTATGCCGCCTCCCTGGCCCACGCTTGGGGGTGGCCGCTACTAGCTGAGCCCACTTCGCTAGTGCGCACCAACGCCAACGCAGTGGCTGCCTACAGTGCGCTTTTAGCTGGTGGCGACGGCTCAGTTGGTAGCGACGGCGCCCAGCTTTCTCAAGAGATCGAGCAGCTGCTGGTAATTGGCCACCCCACCCTCACCCGCCCCATCAGCGCGCTACTGGCGCGAGCGGATATTTACCAGGTGGTGCTGACCAACCGGGCGCGCTGGAGTGACGTGAGCGGGCAAGCCGCTTACGTAACCACTCTGGAACAGGCCCTGAGCAGCTTAGATAGCCCGGGCGCTGGTGCGGGGGTGGGCACTGGTGCCGGTGCGGGCGCAGACGCCGATGCAGGTGGAGATGCCAGCGCGAGTGCAGATGCGGGGGCGAGCGCCGGCGTCGGCAAAAACGCTCCGCTGCCACTGTGGCTCAGGCGCTGGCTACAAGCTGGCCAACACCAACTAAACGCCACCAGCGTAACTAAAGCCGCACAAATGGCTTTAACTACCTGGCAGGCCACTTCACAATACGAATTTCATAACCAATTAACAGCAATTCACAGCGACGGCCTAGAAAACAGCGTTACTTTAATGGCAGCTTCTTCGATGACCATCCGCTATCTCGATGCCGGATTACCTGCGGGTAAGCAACTGAAAAAGATGCCCGGCCCAGTAGTGGCTAATCGTGGATTAGCCGGTATTGACGGGACTATTTCCACCGCCGTGGGCCTAGCCTGGGCCAGTGGTCAACCAGTGCGGGTAATTATTGGGGATTTAGCGGCAGCACACGACTTAACCGGCCTGGTTAAGGCAGTTACAGAAACCGAGGTGGACTTGCAAGTAATCGTGTTAGACGATCATGGCGGAAAAATATTTAGCGGCCTTGAATATGGCGCCAGTGAGCTAAGTAATTATTTCCCACGCTTTTTTACTACCGCACAGCAAGTTGATTTCGCGCAAGCAGCAGCCGCATTTGGTGCCCGCGTAAGCGTAATTGACGACGTCGATGGGCTGCAATCCCTATTGTCTAAGCCAATTGAGGGCCGTAGCCTGGTGCATGTCAAACTTGTTTAAGGGTTGCTGCTAACTTCACCAAATGACCACTTCACTATGATTAGCGTCCATAAGGTAGCCATTACTGGCTACCGCTAAGCCTTTAGGAACTATTGATGAGCGATAACTACCAGCCCCGTAACCCCTACACCCCCAATTATGGTGCTAGGCCGGCAGGCAACTACGCCGCCCCCTATGGCCAGGCCCCCTATGCTCCCTCTAGCGCCCCCGCAGCTCCCTCCGCTCCTGCTAGCGGCTACCCCGGCGGCTACAACAATGGTGCCAACTACACCTCTAACAGCAGCAACAACAAGAAGAGCTCCCCAGGTTGGGGTGGGGTGATGGCTCTATCGCTGACCACCGCCCTGGTGGCCTCAGGTATCACCGCTGGCGGCATGTACTATGCCGGCGCCACAGATGAAGCTCAGCCTTCCATCACCTCCACCTCCACCGTTTCAGCCAACAACCAAGGTAACACCAAACTGGTAACCAGCCAGGGTCAAACCCCTGACTGGCAAAAGGTAGCCGAAAACGTCTCTGGCTCCGTGGTTTCCATCCAGGCCAAGCTCTCTGAGGGCGGCTCCACCGGCTCCGGTGTGGTTATCGACAAGCAAGGCCACATCATCACCAACAACCACGTGGTAGCCGGGGCTAGTGCGCTATACGCCCAGCTCAAAGACGGGCGTATCTACGAGCTGGAACTAACCGGCACTGATCCCGCCAATGACCTGGCGGTAGTCAAAATCAAGAACGCCCCCTCAGACCTGACCGTAGCCCAAATCGGCTCCTCCAAGGATCTAAAGGTAGGCCAGGGCGTAATGGCTATCGGTGCCCCGCTGGGACTTTCCTCCACCGCCACCACCGGTATTATCTCGGCCCTAGACCGCCCGGTAGTCACTAAGGGCGAGTCCAGTGATGACTCCTCCGGCTCCTCAGCCAACCAACGCGTTTACACCAACGCCATCCAGGTTGACGCTGCCATTAACCCCGGTAACTCTGGTGGCCCGCTATTCGACTCACAGGGACGAGTTATCGGCATTAACTCCTCCATTGCCACCCTGGGCTCTTCCTCCTCCAGCGGCACGCGTAGCGGAAACATTGGTATCGGCTTCGCTATCCCCATTGACCTTGCCAATAAGGTGGCCCAGCAGCTTATCAAGGATGGCAAAGCCACCCACGCTTACCTGGGTGTTTCGCTTGAGGACGGCGGCGCCACGGTTAATGGCGAAACCCGCGCTGGAGCTAAGATCACCAAGGTTGGCGCAGGTTCCCCCGCCGCCAATGCGGGCCTGCGTGAAGGCGACGTAATCTTGGCTGTAGATGGTCACGCAGTAGGCGAATCAGTGGCCCTGATGGGTTATGTGCGCCAGTTCAGTGCCGGCGACCAGGTCAAGTTAACCGTTGCGCGCGGCTCAAACAAGATGGATGTTACCGTCAAACTGGTTGAGCGCCCCGACGACAAGTAAAACCTCGGGTGGTAAACCCAGCCTCAGACCGCGCGCCCAGCCTCGGGCGGTAAACCAGGCGACGGGTTAAACCCAGGCTCGGGCAGTAGCCCGGCCTTGGGCTACAAACCCAAAGCGGCGCGCATAGGCGCCATTTTGGCGTTAGTTTCCGCCAGTTCATCAGCGGCAACTGAATCCGGCATGATGCCCGCGCCCGCAAAAATCCGCACCGCACCCACCGGCTGGTTACCCATCGGGTAGCCAGCCGGACCGCCCTGCGTACCAGCTAGCTGCGGCGTCGAAGCCAGAACCTGCCCACTACGCAAAGCAATGCACCACTGGCCCTCACCGCGCCAATCCACCCAGCCCACCGGGCCGGCATAGCGCTCGCGGTCCATGCCCTCAAGCTCGCCGATCAGCTGCGCGGCCGCCGCTGTGGGGGTGCCGCATACGGCCGCCGTCGGATGTAGTGCTTCTACCAGCGCTAACGCTCCCGTGTCACCGGCTACCTGGCCGTAAATATCGGTGGCTAGGTGAATCACGTTAGGCAGGGTCAGCGCGAAAGGCTCGCTGGCGCGTAACTGCTCAGTGATAGGGGTAAGCGCCTTAACCGCTGAAGCCGCCGCCAACTGGTGTTCACGAGAGTTTTTAGGTGAGCCGCGCAGCCAATCAGCTAGCTGTTCTAGTTCACCTTGGTCCATATTGGCTCGGCGCCGGGCCGTGCCCGCCAGGACCCGCGAAAACACTTCCCGTTCACGTAGCTGCAACAGCATCTCGGGGCTGGCCCCAATCATCCCGTCCACGCTAAAAGTCCAGGTGGTGGCAAAGCGCGTGGCCAGGTGCTCTAGTACGGCGCCTAGCGTGAGCGAGCTGCTCAGGTAGCTGTCGCGCGCCAGCACCACTTTGATGGCCCGATTTTGCTTCAGCGCCTGCGTAGCGAGCTCAACGGCCCCGGTCCACTGAGAGTCGCTAAGTGTGCTGCTTTGGCTGGTTTTGGTGGGTTCGTTCGCTTGTCCGACGGCGGGCGCGTTTGTTTGTCCGACGACGGCCGGGCTGCTCGCGCCAGGGGCGCCGCTTGTTTGGGCCTTTGCACCTGCAGGGCTGGTTTTGGGGGCCAAAGCATTAGGGCCCTGCGCACAGACAAAATCCAAAATATCTGCCAAACCAGCGTTTTCAGCTGCGTTTTCAGCCACGGCACGCACAAAACTCAGCTGAGGGGTATAGGGCTGGCCCCTAAAAACCTCGCCGCGCGGCGTCGTCGTGGTGGGGGACAGTTCAAAGCGAGTCAGCCACCAACCCTGACGGTCGCGCCCCACCAAAACCTGGGGCACTACCAGCACCGAACTAGCCTGGGAAGTAGCGCTAAAAGTAATAGCTCCCAGCGCTAGCGGCCCACTGCCAGGGCGACGCACCTGGTCAACCCAACTGGCCTGACCCACCTCGTGGCGCCAAGCCTGACGCAGCTGCTCAATACGCCTAGGCGGGTTGTGGTTGGGAGTATCTGCGCTAGGGGAGGGGCCTGTCTGGGCAAAGTGGGTAGAGACGGCTGGCTCTGTAGGCGCCGTCGAGGGCTGCTCGGCGGGCGGGGCGCTTAAAGTGAGCAGGCGCCCCAAACCCACTAAGCCGTAACCCTCATGCAGCCAGCAGCTGACCGACGTCGGCGCATGCAAAAAATCAGTCAGGCTGACGCCGGGGCTAACCGACAGTGGGGTAGTGGTGCAAAACAGCTGACCGCTCATGCGCTGGGCTTAACCGCCTGATGCAGCGCCACAATGCCGCCAGAGAGGTTCTTATAAGCCACCTGACGCCAACCGGCCTCAAGCATCAGCTGCGCCAACTCCTCCTGGTTAGGCCAAGACAAAATCGACTCAGCCAGATAGCCGTAAGACTCTACGTTGGAAGAAAACACCCTGGCCGCCGGGGGCATTACATGAGTCAAAAACCATTTGTAGCTCTCACGCACCACCGGGGTAGTGGGAGTGGAAAACTCCGCAATCACAATCCGCCCCCCGGGCTTAGTGACCCGATACATTTGGCGTAAAGCAGCCAAAGTGTCGTTCACATTGCGCAGGCCGTAAGAGATAGTGACCACGTCAAAAGCGTCGTCGACAAAAGGCAAAGCGGTGGCATCCCCAGCCACAAACTGCAGCTCCGGGTAACGGCGCTTACCCTCCTGCATCATGCCAATGGAGAAGTCGCAGGCCACCACCTGGGCGCCGGTAAGGGCATAGTCGTTAGTGGAGGTGCCCGTGCCCGCAGCCAGGTCCAAAACCTTCATGCCGGGGCCGGCGCCCACAGCTGCGCGGGTAACTGCTCGCCAGGCGCGCACTTGGAAACCGCTCATGATGTCATTGGTTAAATCGTAGCGGCGGGCGACAGTGTCGAACATGCCCGCTACTTCGCGCGGGTCCTTATTTAGGCTGGCTCGTGACATGGTCTAATCATCTCAGGTTTTTAGGGCTTAGCTGAGCGCAGATTTAAGCAAGCTAAACCGCGCGTAATAAAGCATTTTACTTAGGTGTGACAATCCGTCGTAAAAATGAACTTTTGGCGTAATATGGGCAAAAGCTAGAGGTTAAGCACGTCGTGTGCGCAACCCCTGGCACCTAGCCACTACAGTTTAAAGGTCAATCTCTGTGCGTAAAAGGATGGTGTTCTCGCCGTGAATCCCTATGTCTCCTTACTGGTGATGGGGGCAGTTGCGCTACTTATCGCCATTGGTGGTCTGGCAATGTCTGCCATTATCAGCCCCAACCGGCGCAACTCCACCAAGGTGCGTAACTATGAGTGCGGTGTGGATCCAACTCCTGCCAACAACGCTCACGGGCGCTTCCCAGTCAAGTTCTACCTGGTAGGTATGACCTTCATTATCTTCGACATTGAGGTCGTGTTCCTCTACCCCTGGGCCAGCTCTTTCGCAAAGCTCGGTATGTTCGGGCTGGTGGCAGCGCTTATTTTCATCGCCCTAATCACCGTTCCCTACGTCCTTGAATGGCGTCGTGGCGGCCTGGATTGGGATTGATAAGGGGATAAAGCATGAGCCAAGAAAACCAAGCCGGTAACCCCGGATTTCTGCTAACCAGCGTTGAGACCGTGGCCGGCCTAGCCCAGTCACGTTCGCTATGGCCTGTCACCATGGGTCTAGCCTGCTGCGCCATTGAAATGATGGCCACCGCCGGCCCCCGTTTCGACCTGGCCCGCTTCGGTTGGGAGGTATTTCGTGCCTCGCCGCGTCACGCAGACGTAATGATCGTCTCCGGGCGTGTAAGCCACAAAATGGCTCCCATCGTACGTAACGTCTACGACTCGATGCCTGAGCCCAAGTGGGTTATCTCCATGGGTGCCTGCGCCTCCACCGGCGGTATGTTCAACAACTACGCCGTAGTGCAGGGCGCCGACCACATTGTGCCGGTAGACATCTACCTGCCCGGCTGCCCCCCGCGCCCCGAAATGCTGATCAACGCCATGCTGGAGCTGACCAAGCAGATCTCTAAGCGCCCGCTGCTGGGCCACCGCAAGGAGATCGCTCGCGCCGTCGAGGCTGCCGCCCTGGCCGCCACCCCCACCCACGCACAGAAAGGCCTGCTGGCATGAGTGAAGAGCTAAGCCAGGCAACCGAGGCGCCCGTAGCCCAGATTGACGGCGTCGCCGTGCGCCCGCAGCTAGCCCTAGAAGTTATCGGCAGCGAACACGGCCTATTTGGGGCCAAAGACGCTGGTGACACCACCGGTTTTGACGGCCTCAGCCAGGTAATCACCCTAGCCCCCGCAGCGGTGCGCCCCTACGGTGGCTGGTTCGACGCCGTCGTTGACGACCTAATCGAAGACCTACGCAAGGGCGGGCTAGAACCCTCCCAGGTAATCGAGAAGGTAGTTGTAGAAAACGGCGAGCTAACCATTTTCGTGGTACGCGAGCACCTGGTGGCCGTGATGCAGTACCTGCGTGACGACCCAGACCTGCGCTTTGAGCTGTGTATTGGGGTTTCGGGGGTTAACTACCCCGGTGACAAAGACCGCGAACTGCACGCCTGCTACCAGCTGATGAGCCTGACCCATGGCAGCCGTCAGCTGCGCATTGAGGTAGCTGTTCCCGACGCCGACCCGCACGTTCCCTCAGTAGTTAGCGTTTACCCCGGTAACGACTGGCACGAGCGCGAAACCTGGGACCTGATGGGCATCGTTTTCGATGGTCACCCCGGCCTCACCCGCACGGCCATGCCCGATGACTGGGTAGGCCACCCCCAACGCAAGGATTACCCGCTAGGTGGTATCCCGGTCGAATACAAGGGCGCATCTACGCCCCCCGCTGACACTCGGAGGTCTTACCGCTGATGAGCATTCACGCAACCGGTGCAGCACTAGACTCTCTGGCCGCTGACGCTCCCCAGTTTCAAACCAACGGTGGCGACTGGGATGAAGTACTAGCCCAGATTGCTGCCCGCGATGAAGAAGAACGCATGCGCGATGACCGCATCGTGCTGAACATGGGTCCTGTCCACCCCTCTACCCACGGCGTGCTGCGCCTGGTGCTAGAGGTGGAAGGTGAACATGTCACCGATGTGCGCGTAGGCACCGGATACCTACACACAGGTATCGAAAAGAACATGGAGTTCCGCACCTTCACCCAAGGTGCCACCTTCGTAACCCGTATGGATTACGTGGCCCCCTTCTTCCAGGAAGTGGCTTGGGCTCTGGCGGTGGAAAAGGCCCTGGGGATTACTGACCAGGTGCCCGAGAAGGCCTCGGTAGTGCGCGTGCTGCTCATGGAGCTAAACCGCATCGCCTCCCACCTGATCGCCGTGGGAACCGGTGGTAACGAGCTGGGTGGTACCACCTTGCTGACCATCGCCTTCCGCGGGCGCGAAAACATTTTGCGCGCCTACGAAATGATCACCGGCCTGCGCATGAACCACGCCTTTGTGCGTCCCGGCGGCCTAGCCCAAGACATTCCCGCAGGTGCGGTAGAGTTCATCCGCTCCACCCTGCCCAATATCAAGCGTGACCTGGGCGAGCTGGAAAAACTGTGCATGGGCAACCCGATTCTGCGCGGCCGTATGATCGGCGTCGGCGAGATCGACCTGGCTGGGGCCATGGCCCTGAGCCTGACCGGCCCCTGCCTGCGCGCCACCGGCTACCCGATGGACCTGCGTAAGAGCGCCCCCTACTGCGGGTATGAAACCTACGACTTTGACGTGCCGGTTTACGACCGCTCTGACTGCTTCAACCGTATGCGCGTGCGTATGGATGAATGCTTCCAGTCCCTCAAGATTGTCTCCCAGTGCCTTGAGCGCCTAGAGCAGCTAGAGGGCGAGCCCACCATGGTGGATGACCCGGCTATCGCTTGGCCGGCCCGCATGAGCCTGGCTGCTGATGGTCAGGGCCAGTCCCTAGAGCACGTGCGTGAAATCATGGGCACCTCCATGGAGTCTCTGATCCACCACTTCAAGCTGGTCACCCAGGGTTTCCACGTGCCCGCAGGGCAGGTTTACCAGACGGTTGAGCACGCTAAGGGTCTGCTGGGTGTGCACCTAGTTTCCGACGGCGGCACTCGCCCCTACCGCGTGCACTTCAGGGATCCTTCCTTCTCTAACCTGCAGTCCATGGCCATTATGGGAGAGGGCGGCATGCTTGCCGACATCGTTCCGACTCTGGCTTCCATCGACCCCGTACTAGGAGGTGTGGACCGCTGATGAGTTATGACGAAGCAACTTTGACGCGTCTACGTCAAGAAAGCGCCCAGATCATGGGGCGTTACCCCAGCGGGCATGAGCGTAGCGCGCTGATCCCGATGCTGCACCTAATTCAGAGCTATGACGGTTACGTCTCGCCTGACGGCATCCGTTTTTGCGCTGAAACCCTGAACCTAACCACCTCCGAGGTTAGCGCCGTAGCCACCTTCTACAGCCAGTTCCGCCGTCACCCCGGCGGCCAGTACCACGTGGGTGTATGCACCAACGCACTGTGTGCGGTTATGGGTGGAGATGCGGTTTGGGACGCGGTTAGCGAGCACCTGGGTATCGGTAACGACGGCGTCACTGAAGACGGCAGCATTTCGCTAGAACGCATCGAATGCAATGCGGCCTGCGACTATGCGCCGGTAGTGATGGTCAACTGGGAGTTTTTCGACAACCAGACCCCCGCCAAGGCCATTGACCTGGTAGACAAGCTACGCCAAGGCAAGCCGGTAGGCCCCACCCGTGGCCCCAAGCAGGTGCCCACTTTCAAGCAAAACGAGCACCTACTAGCTGGTTTTGAAGACGGCCTGGTAGATGAGGGCATCAGCGCTGGCGCCCCCAGCCTGCTAGGACAGACAATCGCCCAGGAAAAGGGCTGGAGCGCACCGAAGGAGGAAACCAAGTGAGTGACACTGCAGTGGCACAGCCCGCTTACAGTGCGCCGGGGACGCTAACGCCCATCTTGACCTCCATGTGGGGTGTGGACCGCTCTTGGACCCTGGACGTTTACCGTCGTCACGGCGGCTATGAGGGCCTAGCTAAGGCCAAGAAAATGCAGGCCAGCGAAATCGTTGAGCTGGTTAAGGCTTCCGGCCTGCGCGGTCGTGGTGGTGCAGGCTTCCCCACCGGTCTGAAGTGGTCATTCCTGCCCGCGCCTGACGGCAAGCCGCGTTACCTGGTGGTTAACGCTGACGAGTCTGAGCCGGGCACCTGCAAGGACATCCCCACCATTATGGGTAACCCGCACGCCCTGATTGAGGGTGTGGCCATCACTTCGCGCGCTATCGGTTGCGACCACGCTTTCGTATACCTGCGCGGTGAGGTTAGCCAGGTTTACCGCCGCCTGCTGGCTGCGGCTCGTGAGGCTATGGAATCTGGCCTGCTAGACACCGGTTTTGGCCTGGATGGCAAGCAGCCGCTAACCATTACTGCCCACGCCGGCGCCGGCGCCTACATCTGTGGTGAAGAAACCGCGCTGCTGGACTCGCTAGAAGGCCGCCGTGGTCACCCGCGTCTCAAGCCGCCCTTCCCGGCTGTGGCCGGTCTATACGCCCGTCCCACCGTTATCAACAACGTTGAGACCATCTCCCAGGTGCCCGGCATCCTGCGTGAAAGCGCCGCCTGGTACTCCGCTATGGGTACTGAAAAGTCCAAGGGACACGGTATTTTCTCTGTCTCTGGACACGTACGTAACCCCGGCCAGTTTGAGGCTCCTTTCGGTATCACCATGCGCGAGCTGATCGACATGTGCGGCGGTATCCGCGAAGGTCACCAGCTCAAGTTCTGGGTGCCAGGTGGTTCCTCCACCCCCATCTTCACCGAAGATGAGCTGGATGTTCCCCTGGACTACGAGTCTGTAGGCGCCGCCGGCTCCATGCTGGGCACCCGCGCGCTACAGGTATTTGACGAGACTGTTTCAGTAGTGCGCGTAGTGACTCGCTGGACCGAGTTCTACCAGCACGAATCTTGCGGTAAGTGCACTCCTTGCCGTGAAGGTACCTACTGGATGCGCCAAATCATGCTGCGCCTAGAGGCCGGTAAGGGCCTGCCGGGTGACGTGGAAAAGCTGGAGTCGATTGCCTCCAACATCGCTGGGCGCTCCTTCTGTGCGCTAGGTGACGCCTCCGCCACCCCGGTGCTAAGCGGCATCAAGCGTTTCCGCTCTGAGTTCGAGGCTGGTTACACCACCCCGGCTTGCGAGCTTTTCCCCTACGCAGCCAGTGCAATCACGGAAAGCGGACGGTGACTTCTATGACCGACCTGGTAAACATCAAGATCGACGGCGCCTCGGTGGCCGTGCCTAAGGGTACGTTGCTCATCCGCGCCGCCGAACAGGTGGGCGTGCGCATCCCGCGTTTTTGCGACCACCCGCTGCTAAAGCCCTCAGCTAACTGCCGCCAGTGCCTGGTGGAAGTAGCTATGCCCGGGCGCGACGGCGTCGTCCGTAAGATGCCCAAGCCCCAGCCCTCCTGCGCCATGACTGCCATGGAAGGCATGGAGATTGAAACCCAGGCAACCAGCGAGGTAGCTGCCAAGGCCCAGAACGGGACCATGGAGTTCCTGCTGATCAACCACCCGCTAGACTGCCCGGTCTGCGACAAGGGTGGCGAATGCCCGCTACAGAACCAGGCGCTTAAAATCATGGAGCAGGGCGGCCAGGCCGTCACCCGCTTCACCGACGTCAAGCGCACCTTCCCCAAGCCGCTGCGTCTAACCAGCCAGATCCTGCTAGACCGCGACCGCTGCATCCTGTGCCAGCGTTGCGTGCGTTTCGCAGACCAGATCGCTGGTGACCGTTTCATTGCCCTGCAAGGACGCGGTGGCGGTCACCCCGCCGGCGAGCACTCGGGTATGTACGGCGAGCAGATTGGCCGCTTTGACGCCACCGCCCTGGACTTCTACGAGCCCGGCGACTATGCGGGCACGCAGGACATTCGCGGCGAGCACCACCTGATTCCCGACCCCACCCTGGCCGGTCCCGGTGGTCAAAGCGGCGTGCAGGACGGTCTAACCGCCGGCGCTGAGGTAGGCAACCAGGATGTAAGCGGACGCCCCTTCGCCTCCTACTTCTCGGGCAACATCATCCAGATCTGCCCCGTAGGTGCCCTCACCAGCGCCAAGTACCGTTTCCGGGCCCGCCCCATGGACCTGGTTTCCACCGACTCGGTAACCGAGCACGACGCCTCCGGATCCGCTATCCGCGTGGACATGCGTCGCGGTGTGGTGTTGCGCCGCATGGCCGGCAACGACCCTGAGGTAAACGAAGAGTGGATCACCGACAAGGACCGCTTCGCCTTCCCCTGGGCCAGCGCTCCGGACCGCCTGACCACCCCGCTGGTACGTGAAGCTGACGGCACCCTGGTTCCCACCAGCTGGCCCGATGCTCTCGACGTCGCCGCACGCGGCCTCGCTAAGGCTATCGCCGCTGGTGGTGTGGGCTTCCTGCCCGGTGCCCGGCTGACCCTAGAGGACGCTTGGGCCTGGTCTCGCTTTGCCCGCACCGTGGCCCACACTAACGACATCGACCAGCGAGTACGCCCCGCCGGCGCTGAGGATGAAGCCTTCATCGCCGCTAACGTGGCTGGTCGTGGCCTTGGCCGCGTCACCTACACCAGCCTGGAAAGCGCCGGCACGGTGCTGCTGGTGGCCCTAGAGCCCGAGGACGAGTGTGGTTCGCTGTTCCTGCGCCTACACAAGGCCGTGAACAACCGTGGCCTCAAGGTGCACACCGTGGCTCCGATTAAGAGCGCCGGTTCGGTAAAGCTACGTGCCAACATCATCAGCGCCACCCCCGGTAGCGAGGTCGGCGCTGTTAAGGCCCTGCCCGCCGAGCTAACCGAGGCCCTTAGCGCTGAGGGCGCCACCATCCTGGTGGGTGAACGCGCCGCCGAGGTGCCCGGCCTGCTTAGCGCCGTCGACGCTTTGGCTAAGAGCACCGGTGCCCGCCTGGCTTGGGTGCCGCGCCGTGCCGGTGAACGCGGTGGTATCGAGGCTGGTACCCTGCCGGGCCTGCTGCCTGGTGGTCGCCTAGTTTCCGACGACGCCGCCCGTGCCCAGGTTGAGCAGCTATGGGGCGCCCTGCCCAGCGCTGCCGGCCGCGACACTGAGGCTATCTTTAACTCAGTGCTTAGCACTGATGGCCTAGATGCCTTGGTAGTTGGTGGCGTTGACCTGCGCGACTTTAGCGACCCAGGATTGGCCCGCACTGCCATGAGCGAAGCTGGCTTCCTGGTACAGCTAGAGGTGCGCCGCTCAGAAATCAGCGAGCATGCTGACGTGGTCTTCCCCGTGGCCCCGCCCGTGGAGAAGAACGGCACTTTCGTTAACTGGGAAGGGCGCGTACGTCCCTTCGGTCAGGCCCACGTTTCACGTGCCCGCACCGACCGTCAGGTACTGGCCATGCTGGCTGCAGAAATGGGATCTGACCTGCACGTAAATGACCTAGCTGAGCTACACCGTGAGCTAGCCGGCCTGGGCATTAGCGCAACGCACCCTGACATGCAGCCCACCAGCGCCGTCGCCACTAGCAAACTGGCCCCCGGGCAGGCCTACCTGGCTACCCACAAACCCATGCTTGACGGCGGGCGCCTACAGGACTTCGAAGAGCACCTGGCCGCCACCGCGCGCCGCCCGGTGGTCTACGTGGCCCGCGAACTGGCCAAGGCTAATGGCATTCACTCCGGCAGCCAGCTGCAAGTCAGCACGGAAACCGGCTCGATCACTTTGCCGGCGGTAATTGCGCCGCTAGCACCCAACACTGTTTGGCTTCCCGAATGCTCGGCCGGTTCCACCGTGCGTCAGAGCCTAGGCGGCGGCCAAGGTCTTATCGTTAATCTCTCGGAGGTGAAGTAAATGCACGCCGTCGTTATGACGCTGCCAACCGCAGCCGGGGTAACTGCGGACTTTTCTGACACCCCCTGGTGGATTACGCTGATCAAAGCCGTATTCCTAGCGGTATTTTTGATCCTGTCCGTGATTATGGCGCTGTGGGTTGAGCGTCGTGGTCTGGGCCGTATGCAGACCCGTCTAGGGCCTAACGTTAACGGTCCGCTAGGTCTGCTCCAGGCTGTTGCCGACGCAGGCAAGCTGATCATGAAGGAAGACTTCTGGCTCAAGGGCGCCGAAAAGTTCATCTACCTGCTGGCCCCCACCATCGCCGCCTTCTGTGCCTTCATGGTTTACGCGGTGATCCCCTTTGGGCCTTCGGTGAGCTTCTTTGGGCACCACACCCCGCTGCAGCTAACTGACTTCCCGGTCTCGGTGCTCTACATCCTGGCTATTACCGCCTTTGGTGTGTACGGCATTGTGCTGGGTGGTTGGTCAGCCCACTCCACCTACCCGCTGTTTGGTGCAGTGCGTAGCGCCGCCCAGGTGATCAGCTATGAGCTGGCCATGGGTCTGTCCATTGTGACCGTGTTCCTGGTTTCAGGCTCCATGTCTACCTCCGGGATTGTGGCCGCACAGACCAACCTGTGGTGGTGTGTGGGCTTGCTGCCCAGCTTCCTGATCTATGTCATCTCCATGATTGGTGAAGTTAACCGTCTGCCCTTCGACCTTCCTGAAGCTGAAGGTGAGCTGGTGGCTGGACACATGGTGGAGTACTCCTCCATGAAGTTCGCCTGGTTCTTCCTGGCCGAATACATCAACATGTTCAACGTTTCCGCCGTGTGCACCACCTTGTTCCTGGGTGGCTGGAGCGCCGGCCCGCTAACCCTGATTTGGCAGGGCGCCGACTCTGGTTGGTGGCCGGTGCTGTGGTTTGTAACCAAGGTGTGGGCCTGCATGTTCTTCATGATTTGGACCCGTGGTACTTTGGTGCGTTTCCGCTACGACCAGTTCATGCGTTTTGGTTGGAAGTTCCTGATTCCGGTGGCTCTAGCCTGGTTTGTGCTGGTAGCCATTGTGCAGGGCCTGCGTGCCTTCACCGATATGGATGCACAGCAGCTGCTGCTGGGTCTAAGCGTGATCTGCGTGGTGACCATGGTGGTGCTGTTCTTCTGGCCTGAATCTAAGCCCACTGAGGAAGAGTCTAAGAGCGACAAGTTTGACGCTTTCGCCGGTGGTTATCCGGTCCCGCCGCTGCCTGGGCAGGAGCTACCTGCCTCTACCCGCCACGCGGTGGCCGCCAAGTCTGCCAAGGAGGTTGAAAAGTGAGTAAAAAAGAAATTGATGCCTCCAACCACGACCAGTGGCTGCGTGACGAGCCCTCGGCGCTAGCTAAGCTGCTCTCGCCGCTGGCCGGCTATGGGGTAACTATTTCCTCCATGTTCCGTCCGGTGGAAACTGAGCCTTACCCCTTTGAAAAGCCTCGGGTTATGCCTCGCTTCCACGGCCGCCACCAGCTCAACCGCTACGACGACGGGCTGGAAAAGTGCATTGGTTGTGAACTGTGTGCTTGGGCTTGCCCGGCTGACGCTATCTACGTTGAGGCTGCCCCCAACACCCCCGAAGCCCAGTACTCTCCCGGTGAGCGTTACGGGCGCGTCTACCAGATCAACTACTTGCGCTGCATTTTGTGCGGTTACTGCATTGAGGCTTGTCCTACCCGCGCGCTGACCATGACTCACGAAATCGATGAGCTGGTAGGCGACGGTCGTGAAGGCCTGATCTATGAAAAGCAAAACCTGCTAGTTCCCTTGCCTGAAGGTGCCCTAGCTGCCCCGCACCCGATGGCGCAGGGCTGCGAAGACGGTGACTACTACCGTGGCGAGGTTAGCGGCCCCACCCAGAACCAGGTGGATTGGGTACGTGCCAACCGTCCCGATGACCCCAGCCTGGCCACCGCGAAAGTCGTAAACCAGAAGGAGGCTGTGCGCTAATGGCAACTTCACTAGCCACCGCCCTTTTGCCCGCCCCGCAGCTGGGCTTGGGTGAAAGCATCCTGTTTGGGGTAGTCGCCGTTATTGCAGTGGTGTGCGCCCTGGGCGTGCTCACCGCTAAGCGTGCGGTCTACGCGGCCGTAAACATGATCATGATCATGATCTGTTTGGCCACCCTTTATATTGCTAACTCTGCCCCCTTCCTGGGAGCGGTGCAGATCGTGGTCTACACCGGTGCGGTCATGATGCTTGTGCTATTCGTGATCATGCTGGTGGGTGTGGCCGCAGACGAGTCCATTGCCGACACTGTCAGTGGACACAAGCTCCTCTCCAGCCTGATGGGCTTGGGTTTGGTAGTCACCCTGGTGACGGCGCTAATGCGTTCGCAGCTGGTGGGTCCGGCCAAGTTCTCAGCTGAAATTGCTGATGACTCCATTGGTTCTCTAGCCAGGGTGCTGTTCAACGACTACTCCACAGTTATGGAGCTAACCGGTCTGCTGCTAATCACCGCAGCCCTAGGCGCGCTGACCCTAACCCACCGCGAAAGCGCCACTAAGCGTCGCGGCCAGGCTCAGGTTGCTAAAGACAAGCTTGAGGCCTACGCCAAGCGCGGCGAGCACCCAGGGCAAAAGCCCTTCTCTGGTGTATACGCCACCACCAACAGCGCCGCTGCCCCGGCGGTGGACGCTTCCGGCAAGCTGCTTGACGAGTCGGTTTCGCGTGTACTGCGTATTCGTGGCCAGATGCTAAACACTGGCGCCCTGCTGCCTAAGGCCAGCGTGCCCTTCCCGGTGGAAACCGAGGCGCAGGTTGAAAATGCAGTGCACGGCCACTCCGGTATGGACGCCATGAATGGTGCCCCGGCCCCGCAGGTGAGCCAGCCTCTGGCCGCTGAAGCTGAAACTAGCGCTGACGCTGCTAAGGAGGAAAAGTGAGCCTAAGCGTTTACGTAGTCCTGGCCGTGGTGCTCTTTAGCATTGGTGCGCTCACCGTGCTGCTGCGCCGCGACGTGATTATTGAACTAATGGGGGTGGAGCTGATGCTTAACTCAGCTAACCTTGCCCTGGTTACCTTCTCACGTCTGCACGGCAACCTTGATGGCCAGGTTTTCGCCTTCTTTGTGATGGTGGTTGCCGCAGCTGAAGTTGTGGTGGGGCTATCGATTATTGTGTCCATCTTTAAGACCCGCAGGAGCGCATCTGTTGATGACGTTGACCTGCTCAAGCACTGAGAGGAAAACCGGTGAATTTTACTCCTCTCGCAGTACAAGCCTCTAGCCAGGATGCACTATCAGTGCCCGCTACTGGTTTGCTCGCTTACGCCTGGCTGCTAGTTGCTGTCCCGGCCGCTAGCGCTGGCCTGTTGCTGCTGCTGGGACGCCGCAGCGACAAGTGGGGCCACTGGCTGGCTCTGGCCGCAGCTGGTTTTGACGCCTGCTTTGGGCTAACCCTGATCTGGAAGCTACTAAGCCTTCCGGCTTCCCAGCGCGTAACCGACCACCACCTGTGGCGTTGGTTCAGCGCCGGCAAGTGGGAGCTAGACCTGGGTATCCGGGTTGACCCGCTGTCGCTGACCTTCGTTGGGCTAGTTACCTTCGTGGGTTTCCTGATCCACGTTTACTCCGTGGCCTACATGTCCCACGACCGCGACCGTCGTCGTTTCTTCGCCTACCTGAACCTGTTCGTGGCAGCCATGCTCACCCTGGTTCTGGGTAACAGCTACCTGGCCCTGTTTGTGGGTTGGGAAGGCGTGGGCCTGGCTTCCTACCTGCTAATTGGTTTCTGGAACACTGCCGACGCCGATGCTCCCGACGCCGTAAAGGCCACCAGCGCCAAGAACGCCGTCGCCGCCAAGAAGGCCTTCGTAATGAACCGTGTCGGTGACATGGGTCTGCTGGCCGCCATGATGGCCATGATGAGTGTGGTGGGCTCGGTTGACTTCGACGCCGTCCTGCCCGCCGCCACTACGGGTGCCGTATCCACCGGCTGGCTGACCGTTATCGGCCTGTTCCTGCTGGTGGCAGCCTGTGGTAAGTCTGCACAGTTCCCCTTGCAGGCCTGGCTGGGTGACGCCATGGCTGGCCCCACCCCGGTGTCGGCCCTGATCCACGCGGCCACCATGGTTACCGCCGGTGTGTACCTAATGGTGCGCTCGGGCGCTATCTACCAGGGTGCTCCTGACGCCCAGCTGGCCGTGGCCATCATTGGTGCCATCACGCTGCTGTTCGGTGCCATTGTGGGTTGCGCCAAGGACGACATGAAGAAGGTACTGGCCGCCTCCACCATGAGCCAGATTGGTTACATGATGCTGGGTGCGGGTTTAGGCCCCATCGGCTACGCCTTCGCTATCTTCCACCTGCTCACCCACGGCTTCTTCAAGGCCCAGCTGTTCCTGGGTGCCGGTAGCGTCATGCACGCCATGAACGACCAGGTCAACATGCGTCGCTTCGGTAACCTGCGCACCGCCATGAAGATCACCTGGATCACCATGGGTATCGGCTGGATCGCCATCCTTGGTTTGCCGCCTTTCTCTGGCTTCTTCTCCAAGGACAAGATCATTGAGGCCGCTTTTGTGGGTGAAGGTGTGCGCCCGTGGATCCTGGGTTCCATTGCCCTGATTGGCGCCGGAATTACCGCTTTCTACATGTCGCGTCTGTTCTTCATGATTTTCCACGGCAAGGCCCGCTGGACTACTGAAGCTGACCTGGAAGGCCCGGTCCACCCGCACGAGTCCAGCCCCTGGATGACCGTCCCCATGATCATCTTGTCGGTGTTCTCGGTGGGTCTAGGTGGCGCACTCAGCTACGGTGACGCCTTCACGAACTGGCTCACCCCGGTAGTTGGCCACCACGAGCACGGCGAGCCGGTTTTGGCTATTCCGGTGATCATGGCTGCCACCTTGATCCTGGTAGTGGCCGGTGTGGCCCTAGCTTGGGTGATGTATGTGCGTCGCCCGGTAGCCACCGTGGTTCAGCCTTCCAACGTTCTGGTTGAAGCTGCACGTCACGACCTATACCAAGACAACCTCAATGAGGCTGTGGCCATGCGCCCGGGTAAGGCCCTGGCTGATGGTGCTGACCGCTCTGACCGTTACGTCATCGACGGCGTCATTGGAGCCCTGGTGGCCACGGTTAAGGGCTCTGGTAAGGCCGTTACTGCTGCTCAAAACGGTTACGCGCGTTCCTACGCCGCTTACATGCTGGTGGGGGTTGTCGCCTTGTTGATCGCCCTCGTCGCCGCCCAAATTTGACGGGAAGATGTAAATGTACACGTCAGTAATTAACGCTTCATTCCCGGTGCTTTCCATCGCGGCGGCAGTGCCCATGCTGGGTGCGCTCCTACTGTGGTTAGTGCCTGCAAGCCGCCGCCAGGCTAAGCTCCTGGGCATGGTGTTCTCGCTGGTAACCCTAGGTTTAGCTGGTCACATGCTGGCCAACTATGACTACTCGGCTACCGACAAGCTACAGTTCGCCCAGTCCGGCAGCTGGATCCCCGTGTTCGGGGTGAGCTGGTCGCTGGCGCTGAGCCCGATCTCGCTGGCCATGGTGGTGCTAGCCCTGGCCCTAGTGCCGCTGGTGCTTATCGCCGCTCGCTCTGATGTGAGCCAGGAGCAGCTGGGCGGTTTCACCGGACACGTACTGGCTCTGGAATCGTTCATTGTGGTGATTTTCAGCGCCCAGGACCTGTTCGTCTTCTACCTGGCTTTTGAAGCCATGTTGATCCCGGTCTACTTCCTGATCGGTAACTACGGTGGCCCCCAGCGTCGTCGTGCAGCTATGAAGTTCCTGCTTTACTCGCTGGCCGGGGGACTGGTCATGCTGGTGGCGGTAGCTATCGTGGGTGTGCACGCCTACGGCAACCCTGAGGGCTTCACCTTCACCCAGATGGCTGCCACCTACAAGGAGCTAGGCCAGAGCGAACGCACCATCATGTTCATCTGCCTGCTGGTGCCGTTCATTATCAAGGCCCCCATGGTGCCGCTGCACACTTGGCTGCCTGACACCGCCGAGCAGGCCACCCCGGGTACCTCCGTGCTGCTGATCGGCGTACTGGACAAGATCGGTACCTACGGCATGATCGTTATGTGTGTGCCGCTGCTTACCAGCGACATGCACTGGGTTTCGCTGACCATGATGAGCCTGGCGATTGTGGCCATTATTTACGGTGGTTTGGCCGCCATTGTGCAAGACCACCTGTACCGCCTGATTTCCTACACCTCGGTAAGCCACTTTGGTTTCATGGTGCTGGGTATTTTCGGCGGCTCGGTTGCTGGGGCCAGCGGCGCCATGGTTTACATGGTGGCTCACGGCCTGTCGATCGCGGGCCTGTACCTAATCTCTGGGTTCCTGGTGCGTCGCACCGGCACCGCGCGCCTGTCCGAGATGGGCGGTATTGCCCGCGTCAGCCCGGTTATTGCCGGCACCTTCCTGTTTAGCGCCCTAGCCTCAATTGCGCTGCCGGGCCTGAGCGGGTTTGTGCCCGAGTGGCTGGTGCTCACCGGTACCTTCTCGGTCTCGACGGCGGCCGGCCTGTTCGCCCTGCTGGGTGTGGTTATTGCGGCTCTGTACGCGCTATGGCCCTACCAGAAGGTGTTCACTGGTGCGCCCAAGGAAAAGTATGTGGGTATCGGTGACCTGAACAAGAGCGAAAAGCTGCTGGTCACCCCGCTGCTGATCGCCATGCTGGCGCTGGGTCTATTCACTGCGCCGCTAACTAACTTGCTAGCCGAACAAGCCGAGCTGATCAGTGCCTACACTGGCCAGCCCGAGCAGGTTTCGGCAGTCCTGTCCCAGGGAGGGGAAGCCAAGTGAACGAAACTGCTGCTACCGCAGCCCAATTTAACTGGGCTGCCTTGGCCCCCGCACTAGCGGTGGCGTTAACCGCAGTCCTCGGGGTGCTGGTTGAGGCCTTAGTGCCGCGCGCTTGGCGCCCCACCACCCAGCGAGTACTGGCTGTGGCCGGTATCGCGGTGGCGATTGTGTTGGCCACGGTACGTTGGCTAGACACCCTCACCCCCACCAAAGAGGTGGTTAACCAGGTAAATGTGGGCCAGCTTGACTTAAGCTCAGTGGCTTACGGGTCTATCGCCCCGGGCCTGGTGGAGGACCGCTTCTCGCAGGCAGCCTTCCTGATCTTGCTGGTGATTGGCCTGCTCAGCGTGTTCTTGCTGGCCGATCGCACTAGTGCTCGCGACGGCGCCATTGCCGCCCAGGCCGCTGACCGTCCCGGTAGCGCTGAGGAAGCCCAGTCCCTGCACTTGGGTTGGCAGACCACTGAGGTTTACCCGCTGACTTTGCTGAGTCTAAGCGGCATGATGCTGTTTGCTAACGTAAACAACCTGGCGGCACTGTTTGTGGTGCTGGAGATTATCTCCCTGCCCCTGTATGTGCTTAGCGCCACCGCCCGCCACCGTCGCCTGCTCAGCCAGGAAGCTGCCCTTAAGTACTTCATTTTGGGTGCTTTTGCCTCGGGTTTCCTACTGTTTGGTTCCGCGCTGCTTTACGGCGTCTACGGTGTGCTGGACTACGGCCTGCTAGCTAGGGGCATGACCCGCTGGGCCCAGGTGGGTGCCCCCGGCCTGTTGGTGCCGGTGGGTGTGATCTTGATTGTGGTTGGTTTGCTGTTCAAGATTGCGGCAGTGCCCTTCCACTCTTGGAGCCCAGACGTATACCAGGGTGCCCCCACCCCGGTTACCGCCTTCATGGCTAGCGGGGTTAAGGCTGCCGCCTTCTTCGCCCTGTGCCGTTTCGCTTTCTCTGCTGGGCTGTACCCGCTGTTCTCTAAGGCGGCCACCAGCCAGGTACTGTACTGGTCGATGTGGGTAATCGCGATTGCCACCATGGTGGTAGGTACCGTCGGCGGTGTACTGCAAAAGGACATCAAGCGCATGTTGGCCTACTCGGCTATCTCGCACGCCGGCTTCATGCTGATCGCCATTATTGGGGCTCAGGCGGTTTCACTGACCGCGATCGCCCTGTACTCGCTGGTTTACGGCCTGGCTACCATCGCCGCCTTCGGCGTGGTCAGCCTGGTGCGCCGTAGCCACAACGGCATCAGCGCTGAAGCTAACGAGATTGCTAGCTACGCCGGTTTGGGTAAGACCAACCCGATGCTGGCTGCCGCTATGGCCCTGGCGCTGCTGTCCTTCGCCGGTATCCCGCTGACCGCCGGTTTTGTGGGTAAGTTCCAGCTGTTTGTCACCGCCGCTTCGGGTAACACCCTGTGGCTGGTTGTGGCCGCAGTGGTGTGCTCGGCAATCACCGCTTTCTACTATGTGCGAGTTATCTCCAACATGTTCTTCCACAAGCCCGCCCAGGGCGTGGAGGTTGTAGTTAGCGACGGCTTTGCCCTGGTAGCTATCTTCGCGGCAGTGGTTGGCACTATCTTCCTGGGCGTATACCCGCAACCGGTTATGCACTGGCTTAGCCAGGTAGCCGTTATGCTGGTGCCGTGAGTAACGCATTGCAGTTAGACGTTCCCGAGCTAGAGGAAATTATTGTTCCTCAGCTTGATGAGGTAGAGGCGCGGCTGATGGAGGTAGTCTCCAACGCCGACGAGACCATCAACCCGCCTACCTCACACCTAGCTGCCGCTGGTGGCAAGCGGCTGCGTCCCATGCTGGTGCTGCTTACAGCCCAGTTAGGTGACGCCGCCGCAGCCTGCTCCCAGCAGGTGCATGATGCGGCTGTGGCCGTGGAGCTAACCCATATCGCCACCTTGTACCACGACGACGTTATGGACGACGCCCCTAAGCGTCGCGGGGCGCCGTCGGCACAGATGGTGTGGGGTAACTCAGCCGCGATCCTAACCGGCGACGTTCTGGTGGCACGCGCCTCCCAGATGGTGGCCGCGCTGGGGCCTGACGCGGTGCTGGCGCACGCGCGCACGTTTGAGCGCCTATGCACCGGCCAGCTGCATGAGACCCTGCCGCGCCCTGAGGACGTGGATCCGGTGAATCACTACATTCAGGTGCTAGCTGATAAGACCGGGTCGCTAATTGCCCTGTGTGGGCTTTACGGCACCATGCTTACTGGCGCGGGCACCAAGGCTCAGCAAATTGTGGAGCTTTACGGTGAAAAGATCGGGGTGGCTTTCCAGCTTGCCGACGACGTCATCGATATTTGCTCTGACTCAGAAACCACTGGTAAAACCCCCGGCACTGACCTGCTGGAAGGGGTAGACACCATGCCAGTGCTGCTGCTGCGTCAGCGTTTGGCTTCCGGTGAGCTTGACAGCGCTGGCCAGGCCATCTTGTCGCTGCTGTCTACCGGTAACTTGCAGCGCCAGCAGGTGCTTAGCGATGTGGTGCAGCGGCTGCGTAACCACCCGGTTACCGCTGAGACCCGCGCTATGGCTGGGGCTTGGTGTGATGAGGCGGTAGCAGCCCTGTCTGGTTTGGACGACGCCGTCGTCGAAGCTACCCGCGCCCGCCTGGAAGCTGAGGGCTTAAGCGAAGCTGAGGTGGCCCAGGGGGTTGAAAGCGCCCGTAGCCGCGCCCAGCTGGTACGTAGCGGCCTGGAGGACTTCGCCCACCTACTGGTGGATCGCGCCGCCTGAAGTATTTTGGTGTTTTAACACTTAGCACAACGTCTCACTAAAGGGCCGCGTTGACCACAAAACTACCCTCGCCAGCGGCGGGGGTAGTTTTCTTGGGGTAGCCTTAGAAGCGCTTGCTGAGGGTGGGCAGTGCGCTAACCGTGAAGCTTGCCCTTACTTCCTAATCTCCGTTTATTCTTGAGGAAAATCGTGACCGCTCTAAACGTTGCAGTGATTGGTGCTGGCCCGGCCGGCATCTACGCCTCGGACATCCTGTCTAAGTCAGGCTTGGACGTTAACATTGACCTGTTCGAGCGCCTGCCTGCACCCTACGGGCTGGTACGTTACGGCGTGGCTCCCGACCACCCGCGTATCAAGCAGATCATTGTGGCGCTATACAAGATTTTGCAGCGCGGCGACATTCGCCTGATCGGTAACGTGGAAGTTGGCCGTGACGTGAGCGTAGCTGAGCTGCACGAACACTATGACGCCATTATTTTCTCCACCGGCGCTGACACTGACGCACCCCTAAACATTCCCGGCGCTGACGCCCCTGAATGCTATGGCGGCGCTGACTTTGTTTCCTGGTACGACGGTCACCCGGACCACCCGCGCACCTGGCCGCTAGAGGCTAAGGAAGTAGCCGTGCTGGGTGTGGGTAACGTGGGCCTAGACATTTCCCGCGTGCTAGCTAAGCACGCTGAGGACCTGATGGTCACCGAAATCCCTGAGAACGTGGCCGAAATTCTTAAAACCAACCCCTGCACTGACGTGCACGTCTTTGGTCGCCGTGGCCCGGCCCAGGTTAAGTTCACCCCCCTGGAGCTGCGCGAGCTAGGTAAGCAGCATGACGTGGATGTGCTGGTGGATGAGGCTGACTTTGAGTACGACGCCGGCAGTGAGGCTGCGCTCAAGTCCTCCAACCAGCAGCGTCAGGTAGTTAAGGCGCTTGAGGGCTACGCCATGCAGGAGCCTGAGGACCTAACCGCCTCGCACCGCATTCACATTCACCTGTTCCAGTCTCCCGCCGAGGTGCTCACCGACGACGCTGGTCACGTGGTGGGTTTGCGCACTGAGCGCACCCGTCTAACCGGTGACGGCTCGGTGGAGGGCACCGGCGTGTTCACTGACTGGCCGGTGCAGGCTGTTTACCGCGCCATTGGTTACGCCTCCAGCCCGATTGAGGGTATGCCTTTTGACTCTAAGCGCCACGTGATTCCTAACGAGGGTGGCCGCGTATTGGGTGAGGATGGCAAGCCGTTGACCGGTATGTACGCCACCGGCTGGATTCGCCGTGGTCCGATTGGTTTGATTGGCTCCACCAAGTCTGACGCCCAGGAAACCATTACTAACCTGGTGGCTGACGCTAACGCTGGGCTGCTGCACGCCACTACCGACGCTGTGGGTCACGACGCCATGATTGCGCTGCTCTCTAGCCGCGACATCCCCTTCACCACCTGGGAAGGCTGGGAGCTGCTAGACGCCTACGAGCGTCAGCTAGGTGAGGACTTTGGCGAGCTGCCTAACGGCAAGACCCGTGAGCGCGTCAAGGTGGTTAACCGCCACGCCATGGCCGACATTTCGCGTGGTAAGCCTGCTCCGCAGGATCTAATTGGCCAGCCTGACACCGACCGCGTGCCCGAGCGTGTAGCCCACCGCCTACCGGCTCAGGACTAAGCTCTAGTTGGCGTAGGCTCAGCCCACGCCAACCTAGAGGAGCTAAAACGACGCATAACGGCGTTGTGTAGGCGTGGGCGCTAGCCTGACGCAATAGTGAACAGGTGTGAAGGCCGCAGCTTAGCTGCGGCCTGCACGCCTGTTTAGCCTGGTTTAACGCTTTAGGCTGGTTTATGCACCAGCCTGGTTTAGCGCTTTAGCGTTGGTTTAACGCGGGTCCTCTAGGTCAGGGTTAGTTAATTCAGGGGCGCTAAAACTCCTGATTTGGGCAGCCTCACTGGCAATTGGGCTGGGGCTGGTGAGCGTGTTGCCAAGGTTTTCTAGGCCCTTGGCGGTGCTTAGTAGATTCTTCTCAATTGAATTCACCGTCTTGTTATAGGTTTGCACGCTGCGGCGCAGGCTGGCGCCTAAATCATCCATATAGCGGGCCACCGTACCCAGGCGCTTATACAGGGTGGAGCCGATAGCTAGAAGCTGACGGGCGTCGTCGTTAATGGCGTTTTGCATCCAGGCATCAGCAACCGTACGGGCCACTGCCAACAGCGAGATAGGGGTGGTTAGCAGCACCCCGTTAGCCAGGGCGTATTCAAGCAGGCTGGCATCCACCTCCAAAGCGGCGCTAAGCACCGCCTCAGAGGGGATAAACATGATGGTGAACTGGGGGCCCTGGCCCAGCTGCTCGGGGTAGTTACGGCGGATGAGCTCATTAATGTGTGAACGCACCGCAGCGGCGTGATCGGCCAGGTAAGAGTTTGCGGCGTCTTGATCGCCTTTAGCGCCCGCATCAGCGCCGCGCAGGAAGGCATCCAGTGGGGCTTTAGCGTCAATGGCCAAGAATTCCCCGCCGGGCAGCAAAATCGTGGCATCTGGGCGCGCAGAGCTGTTAGTGGGGGAGGGGGCCGCGTTTAAAGAGCCAGCGCGGTTTTGTTTACGTAAAGTGGATACACTTTTTTGCAGCTCAAAATCGATGTGTTCGCTCATCCCGCCCAGCTCCAGGACCCGGCGCAGCTCCATCTCACCCCACATGCCGCGTGCTGAACGTGAACGCAGCGCCGATTCCAGGGAGGCTGTGGAGGCCCGTAGCTGCTCCTGGACAGCGTCTGAAGCTCGCAGGCGCTCAGCAATTATCGCGTTTTGTTTGGAGCGCTGCAGCTCCATTTGCTCCACCCGCAAGGCCATATGCTCAAGCTGCTCGCGCACCGGCTCAAGGGCGGTGAGTACCGCGCCATCTTGGCGGGCCCGCTGCTGGGCCTCCAAAGTACGCTGCTGTTCAGTACGTAACTGCTGCTCCAGGGCCTGTGCGCGGGCACTAGCCCCGGCGGCGTCGGCCCTAAGACGAGCCACCTCCCCACCGTTAGCTGCCAGGCGCGCTGCGCGGGCCGTGGCCAGGGCCCAACCCAACGCAGTACCAAGTGTGATACCCAACAACAAAAGAGCAATTGCGTTAACGATACTCATAATTTCCTACTATCCCAGGTCTATACCCCGCAGAAAGCCGCCATTTTTGCGCACGTAGCCACGTCGTCGTTACTAACTGAAGTAAAGCCTTATATACGATGTGGGCTATAAGTCACGGAAAACTAGCAACACGCTATGAGCGATACATGTTACCGTTTTGTTGTAAAGCTGGATCGTAATCTTGGAGTCGTTTTGGAATACCGCGCGGGTACTGTGCAGGATCTGGATGTTTTGGCCCGCATTGGTGCGGATGCCTTCTCAGACTACCCCCTGTTTCGGCTGACAGAGCCGGAACTACGGCCGGGTGTAACCTTCGACCAATTTCACTTCGCCTTGCACCGCATGCTGGTGAAAATTTTCCTTAAGCGCGAATCTGTGCTGGTGGCTTGTGAAGACGGTAAGCCGCGCGGCTATGCACTACTGCAAAAGCAAGAAATGCCTTTTCTGCCGTATCTGCTTAATGGCGGTGTAGGCCTACTAAAGTACATCCCACTAAAGCCGCTACTAGAATTCCTTACCCTTACCGACGCAGCCGACCAGCACGTAAAACTAAACACCCACTATGACTGGTTCCTGGAAGTTATTGCGGTGCACCCCGAACATCAGGGACGCGGCATCGGTACCGGCATGTTGGATGTAGGTATCGCCAAGTTTGTGAAGGCCACTGGCGGCTCTAACTACGCCTTTGTTACCAACACTGCCAAGAACGCCCGTTTCTATGACCACAACGGCTGTCGTGAGCTGGCCGTAAGCCACCTGGACTACCGAGGCCAGGAAATCAACGTGTGGGCTTTCAAGAAGGAACTGGACAAGAAGAAGGCTAAGCCCGTCAAGGACACAAAGGCCGGCGCCAAGGACGCCAAGGCTGCCGATGAGGCTAAGCCCGCCAAGAACGCTGAGGAAACCGGCAAGTAATCAAAGTGGGCCGCAAACCCGCTAAACTAGGCGCGTGGCTCTAACTATCGGAATTGTGGGACTGCCCAACGTAGGCAAGTCCACCCTGTTCAATGCGCTTACCCGTGCAACCGTCCTGGCGGCTAACTACCCCTTTGCGACTATCGAACCCAATGTGGGTATTGTGCCGCTTCCCGACGCGCGCCTGGATAAACTGGCGCAGATTTTCGGTAGTGAGCGCATTTTGCCCGCTACGGTGTCTTTCGTTGACATTGCTGGAATTGTGCGCGGCGCTAGCGAAGGTGAAGGCCTGGGCAACCAGTTCCTGGCTAACATTCGTGAAGCTGACGCGATCTGCATGGTCACCCGCGCTTTTGACGACCCGGACGTGGTGCACGTAGACGGCAAGGTTGAACCGTCGTCAGACATCGAAACTATTTCCACCGAGCTGGTGTTGGCTGACATTCAGACCCTGGAAAAGGCCATCCCGCGCCTGGAGAAGGAAGTGCGCGGCAAAAAGACTGACCCCGCCGTGCTGCAAACCGCTAAGGATGCTTTGAAGGTGCTTGAGGAAGGCACCATGCTTTCTGCCGGCGCTAAGGCAGCCGGGCTGGATACAGACATTTTGCGCACCTTCCAGCTGATGACCACTAAGCCGTTCATTTACGTTTTCAACATGGACGACGCCGGTATGCACGATGAGGCTAAGCAGGCTCAGCTGCGTGAACTGGTCGCTCCCGCCGAGGCGATCTTCCTAGACGCCCAGTTTGAAAGTGAACTGGTGGAGCTAGAGCCGGCCGAGGCCGCCGAGATGCTAGCCGACAACGGCCAGGCCGAGTCTGGTCTAGACCAGCTGGCTCGCGTGGGCTTTAAGACCCTGGGCCTGCAAACCTACCTGACCGCTGGCCCCAAGGAGGCGCGTGCCTGGACTATCCACCAGGGCTGGACCGCCCCACAGGCTGCCGGCGTGATCCACACCGACTTTGAGCGTGGCTTCATTAAGGCTGAGATTGTCTCTTTTGACGACTTGGTGGAGTACGGCTCTGTAGCTGAGGCCCGCGCCCACGGCAAGGTGCGCATGGAAGGCAAAGACTACGTTATGGCCGACGGCGACGTAGTTGAGTTCAGGTTTAATGTCTGAGCCTAGCTTTAAATAGGCTCTAACAAGGCCGGGTCGAGCATTGAGCGCGGCCCGGCCTTGCTTGAAAATAGGTGAATTGATGTGTAACGCCGAAGATTGTAGCGATAACTCCGAACAAACCGTTGGAGTAGAGGGTGGCCGCAAAACTCAGTTTGAGGCTGTATATTTGCCGATGGCTAGCGTAGAAACTGGCGCTGCGCAGGAAGATTTGCGGTCATATATGAAGCAAGTGTCTCCTGGCTCGGAAGAGCTGGTTAAGAAGGTATTGGCAGCCTATGCTGAACGGTATCGGTCACAAATTGTGCCAATTATGGCTAGTATTCCAAAGTTTACGCTTTCAATTACTGCTGCTCACTCTGCATTAGGGAGCTTTGGAATCAGTCCAGAGACTAAGTCGATGCTTAGGCAGCTTACAGATCAGTATTCAGCGATAACAAAAAAACTGGCTGCTTCCCTAGAGCCTCTTTTTTACCCAGAGCTGCTGCGTGGGCTAAATGCTAGGTTCCTACCACCGAATTTGAGGGATTATGCGGATGAGATACAGGCATCTCAAGTGCACCAGTTCCTTAAAGAGGAGGGGATACCACTCTACCTGGTGCCGCGCGGTCGCACCGCAGTTCGGCTCCTTCGTGCCCAGGACCGCTCAGCTCGTAGACGCGTGCTTAGTGATTGTTACGAGTCAATTATTAAAGATTGCGTTACCGTGCTTGAACAAGTTGACCATGATGTCATTGGCGACGAAATTAATTTTGTATTCGATGGTATTGGTGCGATGCGAGCAGGCTATACCCGTTCGGCTCAGTCAATGTTCACGGTAGTACTTGATACTTTGATCTACCGTTTCTTCCCCGATATTAATGATCGAAGGGATATCATCAATCGGAGGAAAGAGGCGGACGTACCAGACATTATTAAAGAGATGGCTGTCCAGAAGGCGATGGTTTGGCTGCCGATCTGGAATGCGCACGAGGAGTTCTGGAAGCATAAGGGAGACAAAACACCCAGGTATTACTGCCGCCACGCGAGCGTTCATAGCGTGTCGTCACGCCAGTTCAGTAAGCGTAACTGTGTACAGGCGCTCATGCTGGTCACGAGCCTTATTGGCTACGCGGAACGGTTTCCGTCGTTCAAGGTGCGAGATAGGTGACAACTGCTTAGGTGGCGTCGGTGTCTTTAGCGGGCTTGGGGGAGCCTTGGCTCGAAGCAGTGCGCAAAACCTTAGAGCTGGTGGGGCGCTCTAGGCGCACCAAGAGGTCAATTTGCTTAGGTTCATAGCCCAGCGAGATGCTCACATCCTGCTGCAGGCGGCTGCGTAGCGTAGACACAGTCCAGTCAATCTCGCACTCTTGAGACACGCTGGCATCAGCCTGAATCTGTAGGTGGCTCAAGGTGCCGCTAACCCACACCGTGCAGCGCTCCACACCGGTCACGCCCTGCGCCCGCTCAGATAGGGCCTGCGACAAAACTTCTGGATCCAAGGTAGTGAGTAAAAGCCCCTCAGAGTCACTCAGGCGCATAGGTGAGGCCGCTACCCGGCGCGGCACCTGCATTACCAGCAGCGCCAGACCACCAATGATGGCAAGCACTGAGGCCAGCGCAAGCACGGGTAAAAGCCAGTTTGCTTGACTGGCGACGGCGCCCACCCGCCCCTGCTTGCTAGCCAGGTAGGGGGCGGCGTCGGGCCAAAAACGAGCCAAACCCAGGCCCGAAGCCAGCAGCCAAGCGGAGGCGGCCACCAAAACAAAGCCACAGATAGCCAGGACGCACCGGTTTAGCGGGGTGGAAACTGAACGCATAATCGTGTCTCCTTAGCTCGTGTGCTTGACGCGCACGCGGCTGCCTTTAATACCCACCGGGGCGAGCATTTGTAGGGCCTGGTCAGTCTGCTTTTGGGCGGCCTGCTGCACGGGCTCTAGCTCATCTAGGACGCTGTGGACGACGACGTTAACCCGCGAGCGGCGGGCAGTGGCCGAAACGGAGTTAGCGCCGCCCAGCTGCTCAACCTGTAGCCTCACCAGTTTGGCCAGGTCACGGCGTCTAACTGCGGTCTGGCCAGGAATGTCATCGGGGAGAATTTCGACGCGCTCAGGCCGCCCGGGCCATAGCGCCGCAATAATCATGATTAGGCCACAGGCCGCCACAACCCCGGCGGCAATAAGCGCCGCAGTGGAGCTAAGCGAAGTGGATTTGATGGCTTCAAGTGCGTGCAGGGCGCGGCGTGGCCAGTAGCCGGTGATGAGCCGCTGGCCGGTCAGCCAAGCCCCCAGGCTTCCGCCGGCAAGCAGCAGCAGGGCCAGAACCACGCTGGAGCCGCTGCGTGAAGGGCGGCGAATGAGTTTTGGAACTTTTCTCATTTCAGGTTCTTCCTGCCTGGGCCGGCGGGGTTAAGCCAGGAGATCTCAATATTGATCTTGCCGACGCTAAGCCCGGTCAGGTGCTCCACCCGGCTGCGCACATGGGCACGCACGGCCTCGATTGTGGCCGCCAGTGGGGTGGGAAAAACCAGGCCTAGGTTCATGTGTAAGACGGCTACCTGCCCGTAGAGCTCACATTGGGCTTCGGGGCGGGAGGAAAAGTTGCGGCGGGCACCGATGCCTAAAACCCCGCCGGCGTTGGAGCCAACATTGCCGGTTTCATAGGCGGCTTCGGCGGCAATTTTGGCCACGACTTTAGCCGGAATAGTGGTGGTGCCGCGTTGGGTGGTGCCAGTGTTGGCGCGGCTGGCTTGGGCTTGGGTGGCGCGGCGCTGAGCGGCTGCAGGTGAGGCGAGGGGCGCCATCGTCACTTCCTTAGCCGCTCAAGGAAGCTGCGGACATCGACCCGGCCCTCCAGGTACAGGCCCACTCCTAACCCGACCAGGCCACACAGTGACACCAGCACAAAGTCAGCGAAGGAGCCAAAAGCCAGAACGGTTCCAAGGAACAGGCCTACTAGGAGGGCCAGGTGCGTTGTCTTCATGAGATCTCCTCAGATCAAGGCGTAAATTACTTGAGGTTGTTAGTCTCAGATTCGTCGCCGGGCAGGTGCACGTCGGTGACGTGGATGTTGACCTCAACTACCTCCAGGCCGGTGCTGGTCTCGATCTGCTCAATGATGTTGTTACGGATCGCCTCGGTGACCTCAATGATGGGGGCACCGTAGTCAACCACCACGGTGACTTCAATGGAGGTCTGGGTTTCGCCCTTCTGTACGTTAATGCCACCGGTGACGTTGGTCTGGGCGGTGGGGATGCGCTCGGTCATGGCGGTGAAGGCGCGGCGCATGGCGTTACCCATGCTGTAGACGCCGGGCACCTCGCGCGTAGCCATGCCGGCGATCTTGGCGATGACGTTCTCGTCGATGGTGGTTACGCCATGGGAGGTGTGCAGGGGCGTGTTGGGGGTGCTGTCCGCTTCAGCGTTTTCGTTTTGCTCGGACTGCTTGCTGGTGTCGCTCATGGGAGGCTCTTTCTTTGATCTGAGTAGGTGGCCGACGGCGCACGGTGTTGATTGCCGTCAGGGTGGGGTTGCTTTCCGTCAGGATTGCCGTGATAAACGCACTAAAAGGTGCGGTTGTCTAAAAATCCCTACCACCTCAGTCTATAGGGCTTTCGTCGTAAAAAGGTGAAGTGGGGCAGTTTTAAAGGAGCTTTCTTTTCTGACTCGATGAGGGGTCGCCTATATTGGTGATAGGCGCGGGCTGGCTGGCCCACTCGCAGGCTCATTTGTGAGACTTGGTATTAGTGCTGTTTGCAGGTTGGCTCGCATGTGCTCACGGCCTGCATAGGGAGGAAAAGCTCATGGATCCTCGTTTTTCGCGCGCATATGGCGCGTTGGCTGGGTTAGCGCTAGGCGATGCGCTGGGTATGCCAACGCAAGCAATGTCTCCACAGCAGATTCAAATGGTTTATGGGCATGTCACGGGCCTGGTGGATGGGGATAAAAGTCAGCCCTATGCGCCGGGTATGGCGGCCGGGTCGGTCACTGACGACACCGAGCAAGCATTATTGATCGCTTCCCTGCTGCTTAAAGGCCACGGCTCTGGGCTGAACTTAGATGCGGGCGAGTTCTCCCGCTGCCTGTTGGCTTGGGAGGATTCCATGATTGAGCGTGGCTCGCTGGACTTGCTGGGACCTTCCACGAAGGCGGCACTTGAACGTGTGCGCGCAGGTGAGGATCCGCTGCGTGTGGGGGGTGAGGGCACCACTAATGGTGCGGCAATGCGGGTGACACCTATTGGTATTGCGGCGTCGACGTCGGACCGGCAGCTTTTTGCCGACGCCGTATGGTCCTCATGCCAGGTCACGCACGCCACACGCCAGGGCTTTCAGTCAGCGGCGCTAGTAGCGGCTGCCGTGTCACTCGGGATCGACGCCGGCGCGGCGGATGTGACAGACCTGCTGTGGAAGGCTGTGGCTTTTGTGCGCTCACTACCTGAGCGCGGCGCCTGGAGCCCAGACCCGGATGTTGTGGCGGCTACGCACCGGGCATTAAAACTGGCTGCCCAGCCGTCGTCGTCCCTAGAGTGGCTGGCTGAGCAGATCGGCACGTCTGTGGCCTCAGCGCAGGCAATCCCCATGGCTTTCGCGCTGCTGGCACGTGATCCCTCCCCACGCGCACTGCTAGAGGCTGCCAACTTGGGCGGTGACACTGACACAATTGGTGCGATTGCGGGCGCAATTTTGGGTGCAAGCTTGGGTGTTGAGGTTTTTGACGCTTACGGCCTGGCTCAGGTGGAGCGAGTTTCGCAGCTTGATCTGCCTAGCGTTGCTACAGATTTGCTGGCTCTGCGTGATAGGGAGGGCGGCTTCGCCCCCGCAGTAGCTACGACGTCGCCCAACCCAGAAAAACCTGCGCTTACCAAAACCCTAGCCGCGTCCCCACAAAAAGGCGCCCCGGCGGGCCGCGTGGTGCTGATGGGACAGATCCTTGTAGACCTGGCTGTGCGTGGCGAGGCGCTACCGGCCCCTGGCGGCGACGTATGGGCCAGCGATGAAGGAATGCATGTGGGTGGGGGCTTTAACGCGCTGGTGGCCGCGCGGCGTATGGGCGCCCAGGCCGTCTCGCTCAGCCCAATTGGTCACGGTCCCTACTCTTTACTCATCCAGCAGGCCCTACAGCGCGCGGAAATTACGGACGCCGGGCCCCACATTGACGGTATCGATAACGGTTTTTGTATTGCGTTCACTGACCAATCCGGGGAGCGCACCTTTATCTCCACGCGGGGCGCTGAGACGAGGGCGCCAGCAAACGCTTGGGCGGACTTCACCGCAACGATGCGCCCGGGGGATGTGCTTTACATTGACGGCTACCTTATGGACCACCCGTCCAACCGCCAGGCGGCACAGGCGGCGTTGAAGGGCTTACCTGAGGGCGTGCAGGTCATTTTGGATGTTTCACCTGTTATTGGCATCCCGCAGGGCTTGCCTGCGCGTGACGTAATTGTCTCGATGAACCATAGGGAAGCTCAGCAGACCATTAACCAAAGCGCAAAGCGCGGCTTGGATCAGTGCCGGGGGCAGTACCGGGAGCGGTGCGACCAGGCGAGCGAGGCCAGCATGGTAGCTAGTTTGCTGGGGCACCCCGTCGTAGTGCGTGCCGGAGCTGAGGGCGCCTATTTCGCCAGGCCGGCAGGGGCTAAGGCGGGAGTTCCGGCCGCAGGTGCGGCAGCTACTCCGGGTGCGGCTCCGGCGGGGGCTTCAGCAGAGGGGCCAGTTGCGGCTCCGGTGGCGGCCAGCGCGAATACTGGCGCAGATGTGACTTACATTCCGACGCCGCGCGTTGCAGCTATCGACACTAACGGCGCAGGTGACGCCCACTCTGGCGTGTTGGCGGCGGCTTTAGCGCAGGCAATCCCCCTAGAGCGAGCGCTTTTACTGGCTAACTGTGCAGGCGCTCTTTCCACGACCCTAGTGGGACCAGCTGCCTGCCCGGCGCGCGAGCAGATCGAAGCCGCCGCTGACGCGCTCGCGGACTAGGCGCACTAGCACCTGTCAGTGTCTAGGCATGGGCTCCCGAGCGCGGCTGGCGTTGTCTTGGTTCGGTTGGATGCTGGCTTCGTCTATCGGGGCGGCTGGCGTTGCCTGAGCCCAGGCCAGCTGCTGGCTTCGCCTAGGCCTGGGTGGGTGGCCGACGCAGGGGCGGATCTAAGACAAAAGCGGTCGCATCAACTCCTGGGACTAGGCGGTAGAGGGCGGCAGGGCGCCCGGCCCCTTCGCGCACGCTGTCTCCAGTGGGCTCAATGAACGACGCCGTTTTTGTGGCTTTTCGATGGAAATTACGCGGATCTAGGGCAGAGCCCCAAATAGCCTCATAGGTGGTGCGCAGCTGGGTGATCGTAAACTGCGGCCCGCAAAAAGAGGTGGCCAGGGGAGAGTATTCGATTTTAGAGCGGGCGCGCTCGACGCCGTCGGCCAAGATAGAGGCGTGGTCGAAAGCTAGGGGAGAATCGGGACCAAGCAGGGCCTCAACAGGCTGCCATAGTGCCCCGGCGGCGTCGCCCCCCGCATGAGTTGGGGAGAAGGAAGGGGCCAGGAGCAGATAGGCCACGGAAAGAACCGGGCCGCGCGGGTCGCGCCCCAGGGGGCCGTAAGTGCGTAGCTGTTCCAGGTGACCGGGGGGAGTGACGCCGGTTTCCTCTTCAAGTTCGCGTGCGGCGGCCTGCTTTGTCTGCTCACCGCTGCGCAGAAAACCGCCAGGTAGGGCCAGGCGGCCACGGAAAGGTTCGATGCCTCGGCGCACCACGAGGGCGTGAAGCGTGTGGTCAATGACTGTCAGGGCGACGACGTCGACGGCGATCGGGAAGGTGACAGGTTCAATCATGGCTCTAGCCTAACCTATTTGCGTCAAGTTGACATTAAAGCCTGAAGGGGTTTATCGTCATAGTGACACAAACAAATGGGAACTACCTAAGGAGTCATCATGGGAACCCTTCACAACCACCCCTTCTTCATCCGCTACCAGGGTGGTGCCGGCGACCACGTCGTCCAGATCAGCGCCGGACGCACCATCCGCTCCGGGGTTGGCCAATCCTTCTGGCTGCGCAAAGGCCGCTGCGCGCTCGCGGAAGTACCCACCGCTAACCGTGCCCACAGCTTCCTGGTGCAGGTAGCCTCCAGCGACCAGCAGAACGTAAACGCCCAGGTGGCCATCACCTACTGCATTGAGGACGCCGAAGCTGCCGCCGCGCACTACGACTTTGGCCTCTACCCGCGTGAAGCAAAGAAAGATGCGCAGGGCCTGTGGCAAATCGACGAAACTGTCACCCGCATCGCCCACTCCGCCCTGGCCTCAACTATCGGCGCCATGAGCCTGTCTGAAGCTATCTCCGGTTCCCTGGAGCGAGTTAGCGGGCTCCTGACCCAGGCTTTCGCCGCAAACGAGCAGCTACAAGCCACCGGCGTGGGCGTTGTTGACGTGCGTCTGCTGTCCCTGCGCCCTGATGAAGGGGTTGAATCATCCCTGCGCGCCCCACTGCTTGAGCAGCTGCGCGCCGAGGCTGACCGCGCCCTCTATGAGCGCCGCGCCCTCGCCGTCGAGCGTGAATCCCAAATTTCCGCCAATGAGATGCAATCCAAGCTTGACCTGGCCCGCAAGCGCGCCGACCTGGTTGACCAGGAAGGCCACAACGCCAGGCGCGAAGCTGAAGAGAAAGCCGCCGCTGACGCAATCGCCGTCGAGGCGGAATCGCGCCGCATCGTAGAAAAAGCCAAGGCCTACGAGACCGACTGGAACACCGCCGGGCGCGCCCGCACCGCCAATGACGCGGCCTACATCCAGGCCGTCGCTGAGGCCGGGCCCGAGGTGGCGCGCGCCCTGGCACTTAAGGAGCTGGCAGGGCACATGCCTTCCTTCGGTAACATCACCATCACCGCTGACGTGCTCAGTGACCTGGTGTCGGCCTTCACCGGCTCAGCCAAGGCAGGCAAGTAATGCGACGCCGCGCGGTGATTGTGCGCCGCCCCACCGAGTATGACGAGCTCATGGACCGCTACTCCACGCGCGGCCAGGTTGAATTTGTGTTGCGCTCACGCGGGCGCAGCCTTGAGGAGGTGGAACGCGCGCACGAGTGCCACCTGGCGGCCCTGGCACAGGTACGGGCAGGGATCCCGGACGGCTGGGCTAGTGCCGACGTCGAACGCGACTCACTGTCTCGCTTCCTGTTTGCGCCCGAGGACGTAATTGTTGTGGTTGGCCCTGACGGGTTGGTGGCTAACGTGGCCAAATACGTGGGCGAGCAGGTAGTGGTGGGGGTTAACTCTGTGCCCCAAGCCAATGCGGGCGTGCTCGTGCGTTGCACGCCCGAGCAGGGGGTGGGGGCGCTGCGCCGCCTGGAAACGGGTTCTGACCTGCGCGTTGACCAGCTGACCATGGTGCACGCGGCCGCCGACGACTCCCGCACACTCACCGCCCTCAATGAGGTGTTTATTGGGCACCCAAGCCACCAAAGTGCCCGCTACGAGCTCACCTTGGGATCCCGCGCAGAGCGGCAGTCCTCCTCCGGTGTCGTTGTTTCCACCGGGACCGGCGCCACCGGCTGGGGCGCCTCCCTAAAACGTGGGCGGCACATGGGGGATCTACCCACGCCCACCTCGCACTCCCTGGCGTGGTTTGTGCGCGAAGCCTGGCCCTCACCCCACACCGGCACCAACTGCACTGAAGGAATCCTAGGTGAGGGGGAGGAGCTAAGCCTGGTGGTGGGCAGCGAATCCCTGGTGCTCTTTGGCGACGGCATAGAATCCGACCGCCTCACCCTCACCTGGGGTCAAAGCGTGCAGGTCTCACGCGCCCCGCGCGCCCTGTCTTTAGTTGACCCGGCGAGGCTGCGGTAAGCGAAAGCTTGTCGATGCAAAAAGGGCGGAAAGGCAAGCGGCAAGAATCCACATAGCCTCAACTGTAGAACTTGACTGTAGAACGCAGTGTTCGCTATAGCCGTAATATCAGTTATTTACTTGACTATATCAAAATGTATTACTGAGTAATATTGTTAAGTCAGGTTGTCTATCGTGACGAGTGTTTTTCTTAAGCATGCCTTGCCAAATGTGCGGCGCTAAATAGCGTGCTTGCTTAAGGAGTAGGGTGTAGGATTAAATATACGGTTACAACGGCTTTCGGTAACCACATTTATGATGGCGATAGGGGTGCTTGCGTCAAATGTCTTGTCGTAAAGAAAGTGCGTGGACGAGGAAAACGGCGGATCGGTTAGCGATTTCCGAGTTACTGTTACAGTCTGCTTATAGTGGGTATCCGCTCGATCTCCAATCCAGCCAGGGAGAGCAGATGCCAAGCGATGCGCGCCCAGATGCTAAGAAAAACGCTATGCTCACTAGGGTACTTGAGGATAGTGACTACTTAGACGCTCTAGAACCTCCTTATAATGATGATGTCGTTCAGCTAATTGAAAATATTTCTGATATTATTCAAAAGATTCGTTTTTGCGGAAAGACTGCTTTGTCAAATACTGAGGCGCTTGCAGTTTTAAGGCAAGAAGCTCCACAGCTTTATAAACTCTATGCGAAGGTTCTCGGGCCTGATGTCGTAAATGAGGCTGAAGTAAATCGCGTACCTCGTGAGCTGGCAAGTGGGTTCCTTGAGAGGACTAAATGGCAACTGATGGTGAAGGTTGAGCGGAGTGAAATCTGGCTTAACCTTATTTTCCTTATCGTTTTTCTGCTGCTTTTTGTTTATGATGTATACGTTAAGGCATTCTGGTTGGCTGGTCTTAATAGCATTATTGTTGTGATCTTGCTTATTCGACTGTTTAGGAGCTTCAGTTTTCTTAAGAAGCATAAGGAGTTATTTGCCAGAAAATTAGGAGGAAGTTACTAAAACAGCAAGCCATGGAGGGCTGGGCTGAGGTACTGGGCTTGAGCGCGGCATAATTTAGATCATGCGTAGTGTTGAGCTTTTTGCTGGTGGAGGAGGGCTTGCCCTCGGTACCCATCTGGCTGGCTTTTCAACGGAGCTTGTTGCTGAATGGGATGCGCGCTCATGCCAGACACTGCGTGCCAACTATGCTGCCAACGATTCCAAACAGGCTTTTACTCAGGTGAAGGTTTGTGAAGGCGATGTGCGTAATATTGATTGGAGTGGGGTAGCGCCCGGAGTTGACCTGGTAAGTGGTGGTCCCCCCTGCCAACCGTTTTCGTTGGGTGGCAAAGCTATGGCGGCGGAAGATCCCCGTGATATGTTTCCAGCTACTGCTGAGGTGATTCGCCAGCTTCAGCCACGCGCTTTCATGATTGAAAACGTTCGAGGTCTTACCCGCGCAGCTTTCACCAACTACTTTTCTTATATCCAGCTTCGACTCGCCCACCCTGATATCACACCGCTCCAAGGCGAATCTTGGGCAGATCACTATGGGCGCCTCCAGGCTGAACACACTTCAGCGCACACCGATCTGCAATACAAAGTGGTTACTCAGCTAGTGAATGCTGCCGATTATGGAGTGCCCCAGCAGCGGTGGCGAGTATTTTTTGTGGGCTTTAGGTGCGACGTCGATGCTGAGTGGTCTTTTCCGTCACCTACTCACTCAGGTTCCGCATTGCGTGCACTTCAGGAATCTGGAGAGTACTGGGACAGCTACCGCATTCCAAAATCGCAGCAGCAAATTGAGGTAAGAAACAGTGGAGATCCGCAGCTGCTGCCTTGGCTGACTGTTCGTGACGCTTTGGTTGGTTTGCCTGAGCCAACCATGGAGGCCTCTCCGCTTTTCTTTGACCATGTGCTTCAACCAGGGGCCCGAGTCTATCCGGGACATACGGGTTCTTTTATTGATTCACCTGCTAAAGCTCTTAAAGCAGGTGTGCATGGCGTACCCGGGGGAGAAAATATGCTTCGAAGGGTAGATGGGGCAGTACGGTATTTTTCTGTGCGCGAGGCGGCGCGGTTGCAGACTTTCCCAGACGATTATCGTTTCAGTGGCCCCTGGTCTGAGGCAATGCGACAGCTAGGTAATGCCGTGCCGGTGCGCTTAGCACAGATAGTTGCGGGATCGATTGGTCGGGTATTAGCGGACTAAATTATTAGTCACCTATCCTGAAGGTTAAAACTCAGCGGGGGTAGGTATGGGAACTATAGATCCGCAGGTGATGTACGTATTGGTTCGCGCGCAGAACAGTCAAAGGTGGGATGACAAGATAAGTTGCTCGACTACATCAAAATGTGTTACCCGAGTAATGTTGTTGAGTCAGATTGCCTACCGCAACGAGGTTTTCCTTAAGGATACCCTGCCAAATGTGCGCCGCCTTGATGAAGATCAGCGCGCGTTCGTTTATATTGATAGTGTGCTTGATTTCGGGGTGTACGACGTCGTAACCAAAAAACTAGTCCTTGCGATTGAAGTTGATGGCTGGCACTTCCACGGATATAACGATGAGCACCAAAAGTGTGATGCTTTAAAGGACTCAATTATGGCAGTCTCAACAAACGGCTCGGGAGAGGAGCAACTTATACGAGAGGAGCTAAATGGCGTGCTTGCCTTAAGGAGTAGGGCTTTGGAAATTTTGCTTACAGGATAGTTAGGTCACTGAGGTGACTTCTAGGTGTTAGGCTACGTGTAAAGATCAGAATGATTTTTACATAGTAGTAAGGTCTTTCAAGTAGCTGCATAGTTACAATTGCTTAAACAGATGTGATACGCATGTTCGTTTTGGTGGATATGCATTAATTTTGTGCAAGTAATCGATAACTCGAGATGAGAAATTTACTAAGGAGTTCAACGTGTCCTATGAACCATTATTGCTAAACGAGGAACAGGAATGGATTGGGGAATGGTGGTTGTCTGATGAACCAGGAAGAAGGATTCCAGGTATTCTTAAATATGACGGCAAGGGAGGGATTAGGTTGAAATTAATAGGGGTTTTGGAGGATGAAGAATTATGGGTACTTAAAGGTGAAAATAATTTAAGTTCAAAAAAAGCTTGGAAAGTTATTTATGGTGTTGCACAAAATCGTGAAATTAGTTTGCTGAATCCTGTGCCGTTGGGTTTGCAGTGTACAGTTGGTGGGAGAGTGAAAAGTCCTGCCATCCAAACTGTACTGATCGAGAGAGCTCTTATTGGTGCGCACGTCTCCGGGGAGGATAAAAAAATTTTTAATGCGGCCGAGGTTTCTTTCGAAGATCTTGGCGCCTGGGCTTCGACTGAAGAATGTTCAGTTAATGTTTCAGGATTTGATTATTGCTTATGTAGACATGTGTCAGATAAATTTGATACACGAAAAGGATGGGATGTTTATTCTCGTCAAGAAAAGGTGTTTATTAAAATAATTCCAGAAAAAATGTTTTCGCTAGATGATGCGTTAGAGCAGGTGAGAAAATTGCATAGCCTCGTTGCGATTGCTACACATTCTTCTGCTGGTGTTATATCACTAAGTTTGAAACTTCCTGTGAATGAACAAACGTCACCTAATTCTCGTCCTGTATTCGATCGTTTAGTCAATGTCCTTTACTCACCTATTGTTATCGGTAATTGTAGTGCTAAAGGACTTAGGGATTATCATATGCTTTTTGACAATACTATACTTTCGTTCGAAAAAGTAGTGCCTAGCTGGCTTAAAATGTATAGTAAGTTTAAAGGTGCGATTAACCCTATTTTGAGTATTCGTTTCACTTCGGGAAATTTTATTGAGAATGATATATTGATTGCGGTTACTGCAGCTGAAGCGTTGAGTAAAGCATTGCCTAACGCTAAGTGTGGGAGAAAATCCTGCCTCAGGGCTCGCCTTTCGGATCTTACTGGGCACCTGAATGAAAAAGTAGTTTCGAAACTTATATCAGATAGTGACTATTGGTGTAAAGAAACGCCTAAAGTACGTAATGCCCTTGCGCATGGAAATGACCCTTCTAGAAAAGCGCCTAAGAAAACGCTTGCTGAATTGGATGCTATAGCTAGAGTGACAACTATGGTGGTGATTTTTAATCTGTTAAATGAATTGGGGGTTTCTGTTGAGCATCAATTAAAGATTATTGACCAACATCCAGAGGTAAAAAAAGCTTCTTGGTTTGCCAGAGAATATTTAAAAAAGACGCAATCTGATTAAGGCTAATTGGCTATCGCTGCAAAATCTTAATCTCTGCCTTGATGCCCTATCTTGTGTCGTTGCTGAGGGTGAAGTTCTAAGAGCTGTAGAAGGCTTGGTCTGCTGACATGGTTGTTGGGTGAATGGTTTCGGGGCGGTGTTGAGGAGTTGTGTCGTCACTTGATTGCTGCGCATGGGTGCTGGGCACAGTCTTAAGGCTGCCGCCAGCAGGCCAAACCTAGCAACTGTATTAAGGGGTTGACACAGTTGGGCGGCAGCCTTACTGTATTAGTGTATTAATACAGTAAGACAGGAGGGATGCATCGATGCGCATCGATGACACCCGCCCCATCTGGATCCAATTGGCTGAGATATTCCGCGCCCGCATCACTGACGGCACGTGGAAACCCGGCCAAAAGATTCCTTCAGTCCGCGACCTCGCCATCGAGGCCTCCACCAACCCCAACACCGTTCAGCGTGCCCTCGCCGCCCTCGACGAGGAAGGTCTCACCGTCCCCAAACGGACCGCCGGCCGCTTCGTCGCCACTGACGACGTCGCCCTGCACGCCCTACGTAAAGCCAACGCCCAAGCCGCAGTAGACGCCTACATCAGCGCCTGCCGCGCACTTGGCGTGGAACGGGAACAGGCCCACAGCCTCATAGATGAGCGTTGGGACGCGGACACTTAAGTCCAGGAGAGACAAAAATGACCGCAAAACCTCCCTCCACCGCGCCAGGGGCCAGCTCGCCTCAAGCGGGGCCCAGCCCGGCGTCGGCGGTGGATGCCCAAGCCGCAAGTGCAGGCCGCAAACCCACAAGCGGTAGCGCTGCAGCATCAAGCCCCAGCGCTGAAGCATCAAGCCCCGGCCACAAGGCCACGAGTGCCAGCACCACAGCCCCAAACGCTTTAGTCCATGTAGAAAACCTGACCAAACGCTACCGCACCACCACCGCTCTGCGTGATTTCAGCCTGGATCTGCCCGCCGGACACATTGTGGGTTTAATGGGCCCAAACGGCTGCGGCAAAACCACGCTGCTAAAAATCCTGGCCGGCGTCCTAGCCGACTACAGCGGCGTCGTCGCCATTGACGGCCACGCCCCCGGGGTAGCAACCAAAAAGATCGTCTCCTACCTGCCCGACGCGGACTTCCTCAACCCCACCTGGGACGCCAGGCAGGCCATCAGCGTCTACAGCCGTTTCTTTGCGGACTTTGACGCCAAAAAAGCCGCCTCCATGGTGGATTTCTTCGACCTGCCCACTAACCGCCCGCTTAGCGAAATGAGCAAGGGCATGGGGGAGAAGCTGCAGATCAGCCTGGTTATGTCGCGCTGTGCCCGCGTGTTTTTGCTAGATGAACCCATCAGCGGCGTCGATCCGGCCACGCGCGACGTGATCCTGGAAGGTATCCTGCGCGAATTTGACCCCCAGTCGCTGCTAATCGTCTCCACCCACCTGATCTCAGACATTGAACATTTCGTTGACTACGCCCTGTTCGTGAAGGAAGGCCGCATTCTGCTCCAGGGCGACGCCGATGACCTGCGCGCCGCCCACGCAGACAGCCTCGACGCCATTTTCCGAAAGGAGTACCGCTGATGTACAAGCAACTGCTGACATACGAAATCCGCGCCCAAGTCCGCAGCGACGTGCGCATCCTGGCCGCCCTGGTGGCGGTGCTGGCTGTCTCGATTGGCGTGCGGGCCCTGGATATTCCCAACCTGAGCACCACCACTGAGATACTGGCCTATGCGCTTTGTATCGCGATGCCCGTGGTGGTGGCGATTGTGGGGCTGGTTGACTACTGGAAAACCCTCTACGGCCAGCGCGGCTACTTCACCATGAGCCTGCCTGCCAGTGGCGCACAGATTTTCTGGGCAAAAATTACCCGCATGGCCCTGGCCTGCCTGGCCGCTTTGCCTTTCATGGTGGGCGGGTTGGTGGCCGTGGCCGCCACATCTGCCTGGACACAGGGGATTAGCCTGTCGCAATACACCGCCCCGATTCGCAGCGCGCTAGCACCTTTCTCTACGTCGGTGCTGCTGGCTTTGGTGGCGGCTCAGCTGTTTTCCTGCTTCTGCTGGGCGGTGCAATGCTGCGCGGTTATGACCATTGGGGCCCAGGGACGCTTTAACCACATGGGTTTCGCGGCGCCACTTATTGGTTTTGTGGGGGTTTACCTGGTCAATCAGGTACTCAGCGGGGTGGGCACGTTCTTCTTGCCGCTGTCTATGACCTTCTCTGGGCGCCTGAGCAGCGAAATCATGTGGTCCTCCTACCAGGCCACGCTCGAAACTGGCGCTGCCCCCACGGTATTTGGCCTGGGTGCCTACGTGCTAATCCCACTGTTTGCGCTGGTCATGGCGGTGTGGGCGACTCGCTCAATCGATCGGCACACCTGCCTGCGTTAAGGTGCACCTGCCTGCGCTAAGGTACAGTGCCAGGCTGCTGGGTCAAGGCCTGTGTTGGCTTGGGGGTGAGTGCCTCTAGGAACTTTTCGGGCAAACGGGGGCGACGACGTCGACTACGTCTAGACACGACGGCGCCGCCCCCAGCTCGTGGAGACGGCGTCCTAGTCTGCGTTAGAGCCCTAAACTCTCTAGCTCCTATTGCGGCTAATTGTTAGTTTGTCGTCCTCGTCTAACCTAGACATGATGGACTGACGCCTGAACCAGGCAGCCAAGGCGATGACAACAGCGATGCATACATAGATCATGTGGTTGGTTGCAGAATCGTTGGCCAGCTGCGGGCCGACTTTTTCCATAAGGCGCAAAACCAGGCTAAGCATGATGTACAGGCTGCAGCCGACAATAAGCACCAAGCTGACAATCCTATATATACGCGTGGAGACAATATACAAAGCTGAGTTTAAGGTGAAGTAGACAGCCCAAACAACCATCATTGCCATAATTGCCCAGGCAATCCTGCCGCCTAGTGAAGAGGTTAGCCACTCGGTGTGGTCGACAGTGAAGGCACCAGCTCCACCGACGATAACTAGGTAGTCAGGAGAAAGCATTATCCACAGAAATAACGTCTTGAAATACCAATAGACAAAACCAAGGCCTACCAGTGTAATTAACACGGGGAATGTGACATAAATCATGTATTTATGTTAGCAGTTCACGCGGTTTTAAATTTAGGTTTTTAGTCGTTAATTTGTGAGTAATGCCTCTCACTAATCAGTATCGCAGGGGCCACCCTGCAGGGCCTAGGAGGCCGCTTTGTCCTGCAAAGTGAGGTCAAGCTTAGCCATGGTGGACTGGCGCATGAACCAAGTGACTGCGGCGATAACTACGGCGATACCGATGTAAACCATCTGGCTGGTTGAAAGGTTATTGGCTGGCTTGGGGCCGATTCCCTGAACGAAGTCCGTAACCGGCACCAGCATGATGTACAGGCTGCACGCCAAGATCACCAGGGCGCTGACAATCTTGTACAGGCGGGTGGATTTGCCATACAAAACCGAGTTGAGGATGAAATAGACAACCCCTACCAGCAGCATCGCGTCAATCGTCCAAGCGTACTGTCCAAGCTTGGCCATGCCCTGCCAAGACAGGTAATCAAGGGTGTAAACCCAGGTGAGGCCCAAGAACAGCAAGTAGTCAGGCGAGAGCAGCAGCCACCACATGATGGCCTTGTAGCTTCCCATCCCAAAATAGAGGAGAGCGGCTAGCCCAGCTAGCGCCAGGATGATAGGTAATACAGCCCACATATTTGTATGCTATCAGTTCGGCTAGCCAGGTAGCCTGCTTTTGTCCACAGATCTGCTTTTGCCCATAGAACTGCTTTACTCACGTCTGTTTTGCCTGCAAACTTGCGGGCTGCTTGGGGGGCAGTTACGTACAGTTTTTATAGGACGACGGCGGTGCCGGTTGCGATTGCGGCCAGCATGCCGTTGTCTGCCCCTGCCGTGAAGTAATCTACGTGCACGCCGACGACGGCGTTTGCGCCCATCGACTGCGCCCGCACGCACATCTCGTTAACTGCGGTGCGTGAGGCATTGGCGATTTCGTTTTCGTAGCTGCTTGCCCGGCCACCAAACATGTTGGACAGGCCAGCGGCAAAATCCTTAAACATGTTCACGCCCGCAATGGTCTCGCCAGAAACCATCCCGATGTACTGCTTAACCGGCATACCTTCGATGGTTGGGGTGGTGACTACCAGCATGATTCATTCCTTTGCTAGATAGAGTGTCTCGGCGCTTAGGCCGCTGTAGACCTTCAACCCTAGCAGCGTTAGCGGCGTCGTCAGGAAGAAAATCAAGGCCGCGCTAAACTGAGCCAAGCAGCCAAAAAAGGAACGAAGATGAAACAAAACTTCTTCGCTCAAATCGATGTTGAGGCAAATGAGGACAGTGACACGGCCAGCTGAACTTTATGGTGCTCGTTTAGAGGCCCTGTTGCATCTAGAGGGGATCACACAGACCGAGGCGGCAGCGCGCCTAGGAATGTCACAAGGGGCCGTTTCAAAGCTAATTAACGGAGTGAACCCGCTGTCTGCAGAGTTAGTTAATCGCTTAGCTCTAGAGTTTGGCGTGCCTCGCTCATTTTTCGCCCGCCCTACACGTGACTCAGACCGCGCTGCGGTGACCTTCCGTAAGAAGTCAACAACGCGCTCTGTTGAGGAACGTAGGGTTGGTGTGCTCAGCCAATTAGCTAATGATCTGTGGCGTGAAGCCTCACAAAAATCTGGCTACTACCCATTCACGCCTCCTGATGTGCATGAACTGGATGTTGAAGATGGTGCTGTAATGCTGCGTGAAGTGGCAGGTTTGCGCGCTGATGCCCCTGTACCTTCAGTGACCCGTATGGTTGAACGTATGGGGATAGCTGTTGTGGCTAATTTGGATCCACAACGCTCATATGGAACAGATATGGTTGGAATTTCTCGACCTTCTGCTAGCGAGGATCGCCCTGTAATTGCCACTTTGGCACCCAAGCGTGGCGACGTGCAGCGCATGACCATTGCACACGAATTAGCGCATCTGCTCTATGACAATGATCTAAAGAACCCTCCAACTTCTCGTTCCCCGCAGGAACGCAGGGCCTTCGAGTTTGCTGGGGCTCTCCTTTTACCGGAGGGGCCTATGCGTGAAAGCGTAAATGAGCGCTCTACTCTGCCAGATTTATTACGAGTTAAAGCCCGCTTTGGCACCTCGTTAATGGCAATTGTTACGCGTGCTCAGCGACTTCATTTAATCTCTGAAATGCGAGCAAAAAGCCTATACGGGCAGATCAATGCACGCGGCTGGCGATATCAGGAACCCGTTGAGGTTTCTGTGGAACGTCCTACGCTCTTTGCGCAGGCGGCGGCGCGCGCTTGGCCTGGTTTTTCGCCCAGGCGAATCGCAGAAGCCACGGGTGTGCCCAGGGCGCTTATTTCTGCCTGGATTGGCCTCCATGATAACTCTGCTGTTTATGAGGACGGGCAGGTAATTGATCTGGCAGCTCGCAGGTCGAAAAAGCTTGTAGTGTCGACGACGCACAGGGTTGCGTCTACTTAAAAAGGAAGCTTGGTAGGTTCCCAAGTACGTAAGTTGACGGCGTCGAACCGGCAGCGGCGTCGTCGGGAAGAAAAACAAGGCCGCGCTAAACTGAGCCAAGCAGCCAAAGAAGGAGCGAATGTGGGCGCGCGGATGCGGAAAACCCTGCCAGAAGACATTGAGCAGATCATCGCCTCGGGCGATGTTGAGGCGGTGGCGCGGGCCGTCAAAAACTGCCAGGTGGGGGCATATTTGCGTACAGACGCATACAGGCCGCAGCTCATGCATTTTCCTGCCAGCCAGGAAATAACAGAGTTTTTCCTGCAGCGCGGCGAGGATATCAACAGCCTAGACCGCTACCAGTGCATCCCCATCCACTGGCGCGTTCGCGGCGGTCATAGTGAGCAGGTACCGTTCCTGATTTCGCGCGGCGGCAACATTAACGCTCGCGACTATGCAGATCGCACCGCACTGTTTGCAGCTGTGGAGCGCCTGGCCAGCGCCGACATAGAGCAACTGATCAAATTGGGGGCAGATGTGCACGCCCAGGCGAACTCTGGGCTGTACGGCAACTACACGCTCACCGAATATGCGTTAGCTGGACGGCGTCTATTTGACGCACGCAAGCTGCTAGAAGTGATCCGAGTGCTGCTGGCACACGGGGCGCGCCCTGGCGGGAAGGAGCAAGACTCGCTGCGAGGCATGGATGCCCAGCGCTGCCGGCTAATCACCCATGGGCACAACGCAGACCCGGCAGTTTTTGAGGCAAACGTGGAGGCGCTAGCCCAGCTGTGCGAAATTTTCGGGGTTGAGCAGGCCGTGCCACACCAAGCTCTGCAGGCGGGGCAGCGAGTCGAAATTGACTCCTCACTTAATGTTGAAGACCAGTTCCGGCAGCTGTGGGATTTGCTTGTGTCTAGCTCTGGGCGTGCGCGGTCTTTGCAAGGCGAGGTTGTCCGTATTGCGGGCCGCATTTCCCACGAGATTTACGACAATGGCGGCATCAATTGGGATCGCGGTTTTACTGCCCTGGCCAAGCGGTTTGGGCGGATTGTCACCTCTCAGGTGGGTTTAGCTGACGACGACGTCGCCCGGCTGGGTCAGGCCCTTGACTGCCTGAAAACTCGCGCAGTTGCTACTAACTATGCTGAAGCGATGCAGGCCAGTGACGTGCTCACGCAGCTGGCGGTTCGCTGGGTTGGGCTCAACCCAGTTTTGGTGGCTCTAGGCGCTCCCAGCGGCAGGCAGTAAGTGAAGCTAAAGTCTTTGCAAGTTAAGGATTTAGTAATTTGTGTAGCTAACCGGTGATCTGATGTAACCAGGCTGTAGAGTGGTATGCATCTCATATGTTGGTAATATAGTGCGGTGGCTTCTGTTGTAAAACGTAGTAAGTTTTCGAGTTCTCACCGGTTAGCCTTAGGCGTAGGCCTCGCCATGACTGCATATTTATTTGCACTGTTTTGTGTTAGTAATTTAGGGGCACGCTACCAAGTTTTAGGAAGTTTGTTTTGGTTGCTTGTATTGCCGGCAATTATGGTAAGTATGCTGGTTAAGCTTGCGGTGCTTCGTCATTCGAAACGCGATGTGGTCTTGCATCAATTGCGCCCCCTTTGGGTCTTTGGAATGATGTACATTACTGTTTATGCATTATTTCCCGTGAAGCCTAAAGCCTATTTTGTTAATGCTAATCCTGACTAGTGCTGTCTTTGTATGACTCATATTTTGTCTATATATTATCGTCGCTAGGCTTAGGTGCTCTGTTGATTTCTATTGGTGATGAAGTTATGTGGAGGTCAGGTAGGAAGATTGTTGGGGCTATTTTAGGGCTAATTGGAATATTGTCTCCCGGCCTTGCAGGATCTTATAGCTCACTGGCTGCGTGTAGCAATAGTAAAGAATGTTATTTGTTAAAAAATGCTGACATCAATCTTGATACTTCAGTTATTTTTACTGAACTCACTATATCGTGTGCTGCGGCTTTGGGCATGACATTTATGTTCAGCTTTATGATTCCAACCTTAGCTCCTGGCGTACAAAAGGTACTTGGTCATAGCGATGTAGCTATAGAGGGGGTCGGTAGCCTTGATTTGCCAGCAGCTTCGGGCGATAAAGACTTGCCTGCTGAAACAGCCTCAGAATCCATGTCACCTGCTAACGTACAGGAACTGGTTACCTCGCCGGAAAAACAACCCGCAGCTGGAAAAACTTCTACCTCGCAGTGTCTAACCGCTGCGGCTGTGCTTAGTGTGGTTGCTGTAGTTGGCGCTTCGTTTGGCAGGTGGACGGTCCGTCGTCATTGATGGCAAGGCGCCACAAACTTGGCGCCGAAAACTTGGTGCCCAAAAAAGCTGGTGGCAAAGCAGCACAAAAAACTAAGCGCCTAGGCCAGGTGCTGCGGCGTCGTCGTTAACGAGTGCAGGCCTGGAACTAGGCACAAAGCGGCAAAGTAGCCGGCGCGGGTCAGTCCTCGACGCCAACAATCACGTTGGAAGCCTTGATAACCGCCACGGCCTCGGCGCCAACCTTCAGGCCTAGCTCCTCAATGGCGGCGTTGGTGATGGAAGAAGAAATTACCAGGCCAGGGGCGATTTCAATCTTTACGATACCATTAACGGCCCCCTCGGTTACCTCAACAACCTTGCCGGGGAACTGGTTGCGTGCAGACAGCTTCATTTTCTCTGTTCCTTTCGGTGAAAATACGTTAATCGCACACTATCACTGCTTTGACCTGGGCTTGAAGTCAATTCTTGGTCGTAGGTAGGGAAGTGGGTAAGGCGGGCCGATGCTGGGTGGGACAAACCATGCCAGGCAGGGTGAGCCGCGCCAAACCCAGCAAGCTGTGCCAGGTAGGGCGAGCAGCTCCAAACCCGGCAAATTGTGTAAGGTGAGGGAAGCCGCGCCAAACCGGCAAACCGCGCTAAACCGGGCAAAAATGTAGTTGTGTTGGACTAGTTCAGCACGGTTTTACAAGTCTCGGCTAGTTTTAAGGGTTGCGTGTCACACTTAGCCCATGGAACGGACCGAACCGCTGAAGCTTCTGTTTGTTATCAATAATCTCTACACCCGTGGCAATGGCCTGTCTGCCTCGG
>ERZ773027.42-NODE-42-length-82594-cov-4.705085_pt1 | contig 82594 bp, 108 predicted proteins | sample MGYA00511032_ERZ773027 | MGnify/ENA primary metagenome ERZ773027 (study PRJEB29015, sample SAMEA2738138) | human oral metagenome | biome: human oral; feature: human-associated habitat; material: saliva | place: China | collected 2190 ... | reverse complement strand
AACAATGAAATAATTTACAAAATAAAGAAAATAAAAAATAAATTACAGAAAAATAAAATAAAAAGGGAGAAATTAATCTCCCCACTTATTAAATAATGTCATCTGTATGAATTGTATTACTAAAAGGAAAGCATTTTTCTTTAATATGTGCTAATAATTCATTAAAGGAATCGTAATCATCATTCACACAATACACACTTGTTAATGGAGAAATACCGTCAATAGATAATGCTAACTCTACCAACTCACTAATTTTAATATAGTTATTATTCCCAGTGTAAATTAGTACCCAATTTCCATTCTCATCATAATATGTCATGTCTGGCTCTAATACCCTTATATTTTTATTGATTGTCTCTAATTCAATTAAATCACTTACCGAAGTACTCATATCCCATATCCTCTAAATACTTTCTGAAATTCTCTGGGAACTCATTAATAATATCTTCCAACTTACTTACACAAGCATATAAATTATTCTGTAATTTCTTTAACTTGTTTAGTTCTTCTTGGAATACTTCTTTATATTCTGTTAAGATGATTTGTAACTCTTTTACTGTTGCTAACTCATAAAAATCTTCTGAATAAATATCTGCTGATGTGATACTATTATCACACATATATTCAGAGAAAGTATCGTCATGGTCAAAATAATCCTCAATGAACTCTTTTAACTGGTCTTGGTAATTATAGGATAAATAAGCAAATAAATCTTCTAATATAGTATCATCTGCTTTTGGTAAGAAATATACTTTATTCGAATTTCTTCCTGACTTTAATAATACTACCATATCCCAATAATCACAGAAAGTGTATAAGTCGTTATATTGAAAACTAATAAAGTTTTCAAACATATCTCTAAATTCTAATTCTGAAATATCAAAATCATCAATTAAGTTAAATGCCATCGGAACTTTGGTTGAGTGTGCTAATAGTGCCTCAGACTCAATAATATCATCTAAGATACCCTTAAATTGTTTTCTGCTTTCTTCTGTTAGTTCTTTTAATTCTTCGTATAACTGTTCTTTTGTCTTGTACATACTAGAAATCTCCTTCAAAGCTAAATATTCTTTCACTCCAAGATACATCTCCCAAAGTGAAGTCGTATAGTTCCTTACCATTAACTAGAAATGTAACTGTTTCAATTCCATCGAAAATACTCTTATCAGTAAATTCATATGGTCTTGATGGTCTGTGGTCATAGTCATCTGTTGTGAGAAATGTTAATTTACTCCCTGAAACAATGTATCCCCACACTGTGAAACTTTCGTAAATCGTTCCCAATTCAATAGTTGCAGGAACCCCACACTCATTACTTTCATCTATCTCATCAACAAATTTCTTTCTGAACTCGTCTATTCCCATATTTTAGTTCTCTTTCTTTTTACTATTCTCTAAGGCAATTAAACTATTACCACATGTAATTCTATCTTCATCTTCTTCTAATGACGGTACGAATACAATTACATCCCATCCTGCTGCTACTAATGGCTGTTCATACTTCTCATACACATCAAAAGTATGTACTATTTCGTAACCATTCTTAACTGCCTCAACTGTTTCATGAATAGGTGTAATTTTTACAATACATCTTTCTTTATCAAAGAGTCTGTTCATTTTTGTCACATCTAAGTCATTTTCTCCTGTTACAGCGAAGTTTAATGTGAACTTACGCTTTTTAGGATTAGGTAATTTCTTAATTAATTCTGAAATCTCTTCTAGGGATAATGACTGATTATTGAACATCTTATTTCTCTGTTCATTATCTAATGTATTGATAGAGAATTGTAACCCATACCCATCTTCCCCACCATATTCATATCCACTAATTACCCACGAATATAAGAACTCAAATAGTTGCTTATTACTTCTAGGACACATTGTAGATACTACTGGATGAAACTCTTTAAATGTACCACTGTAGATTTGTGATAAGATATTTGCAGATTCGATTACATTCTTGTTGAATGATGGTTCTCCCATACGAGCATAATGAACATTTAATCTTTCGCCTTTTTGGATTCCACTTAGGGCTACCCCACCTGTTACCTGATGGATTAGCTCGGATAACGATACATTACCATTAAAACCAAGCTTTGGACAGTCACAAAAGTTGCAAGACATTGGGCAACCCTTTTGTGTAGAAATAGTTACAACCAATTTATCTGTCAGGTTTACCTCTCTATGTTCTACCCTATCTATTTTCTTAGTATAACCCAAGAAGTCTGCTTTAATGTTGTTCTCTTTTCCGTAATCTCCTACATAAAGGTACTCTAATTTTAAATCTGTGTCTGATACAATCTTACCTGTTCTTGTTTCTGTTATCTTTCTCATATTTTATAAATCCACCTCAAATACAAATGTTCTATCGCTCCAACTGGCATCTACATACTCTGCATCCTCAACGATTTTGCCTTCAATGCAGAATACAACTTTACTCACATTATCAAAAAGAGACTTATCTGTGAACTTATATTCAATATTATGTGCATAGTCTACGGCATTAAGAATTGCAACGCCATCCTTAATAATGCATTTATCTACAACAAACCACCTTCTATTGCCAAAACCGTATCCATCTTGTACCTGAATATTAGCTAGAACACCACATTCATTACAATCATCAATAAAATCAATAAACTTTTCTTTGAAATATTTAATATGACGCTTTGTCATTTTTAGACAAACAGTTTTCTTGGGAACGTTCAGGTTACTCTCATTCTTTTACAGAACTACCATCTCCGAACTAATTTACCACGGTTGCGTCTTTCCGAAGTGTTTTTAAGCCACACTCAAGGCTTGATTTAGTATATTCTTAGCGGCATTAACATCTCTATCGTGATGTGCTCCACAATTAGGACAAACCCATTCTCTTACACTTAGAGAGTTTACAATATCCTTATGATAAGTGCCACAACATGAACAGATTTTGCTACTTGCATAGAATCTATCCATTTGTCTAAACTCTTTTCCGTACCATAAACACTTGTACTTGATGAAGTTTAAGAGTTGTGACCATCTTACATCGGAAATGGAATATGCTAGTTTATGATTTTTCCTCATTCCTTCAATGTTTAGATTTTCAAACGCTAATAGGTCGTACTCCTCAACCAACTTTCGACTCAATTTATGATTGAAGTCTTTAGCGCAGTTAGTGATATGCTCGTGGAGTTTCGCCACTTTGTGCTTTTGTTTTTGATAATTCTTGCATTCGTCAAGGTTTAACTTTGCTCTCTCTAACTTGGTTCTCATCTTCGAGAGTTTACGTTGTTCCTTAGCGAGTTTTTCTTTGAAAACATAAGCGAACTTAGGTCTTTCATATCTAGTTCCATCACTACCTATAAGTAAGTCAATTAGTCCTAAGTCGAACCCGGCTTGTTTTCCTGTTTTAGGAAGTGATTGTACTTCTGTTTCAATACAAATAGAAGCATAGTACTTATTTGTAGAAGTTTTTTCGACTGTAATATTAAACATCCTATATACCTTTGGCATATCAAAACGCTTGGTTCTAACTTTTCCTAACTTCGGCAGTTTAATATGTCTGCTATCCAAAACATCTGCTCTACCACTATCACATGTGGTTCTATAAGATTGTTTTAGATTATGTTTAGATTTGAATTGAGGGAATCCAAAATGATTCCTATTTTTAAAGAACTTATCTAATGCAGAGTCAAAATCTCTAATTGACTGTTGGAGTGCATGATAGTCTACTTCCTTTAAAAACTGATTTATTTCTTTAAGTGGAACTAAATTTGTATAACGTTCTTTCTTAGAAGGAAAGTGTTGTGTTTGTTCGTATGACTGTTTACAACTCTCAAGCGTCTGATTATAAACAAACCGACAACAACCAATAGTCTTATTAATTAAAATCTCTTGTTCTTCTGTTGGGTATAGTCTTACCCTGATTCCTTTGTGAACTGTCATCACACACTCATCCCATTCATTTTTATTATTGAATCATAAAAGTATAAAATTGTCAAGTTTATGTTTGTTTGTTTTTCTTCACTCTCCAATCTACCAATAACATACCATCCTTCTTGTTTTCGCATTCTAACCACTTCGCCAATAATGCTCGTGTATCGAAACCGTGACTTGTAATGACTGCGTAACCGTGTACTGTCTTTTTGTACGTGATTTCAACAGTAGAGTCAGCATCTTTAATATCTTCAATAAACTCTAACACCTGTTCTTCGCTTTCATAGTCAAAATCAAACAACCACTTCTTAGATGTCGCACATTGAGGTAACATTGCGAGAGATACAGATTTACTTTCAATCTTAGTTAAATCCATATCATTCAATGCAAGATATGAAATTAACTGTTTCTGAATTAGGTCACCGTTACGCTTGTTTACTGATACATAACAACGACACAATACACCATCTAATTGTTTTGAAACAAACTCTTCAAACTTTTCAGAAACATTTGATACATCAGTTACAAGGAACTGGTTACTACTTCCTTTAAATCCTTCAATATGTTTATTATCTTTGTTTCTTGCCACAAATAGCACCATTGTATATTCCATAGCGTATCCTCTCTCACACTCTCTATTGTTTCCTATAAGTTAAAACGCCCCATCAAAGATGAAAGTTCTAAATTTCCATGCGACATCAAAAAATGTAGTATCTGTTATTTCCTTATCTTTCACCATAAATGTTACTTCTGATATATCATCAAAGATTGTTGTATCTGTGAATTTATATGCATTGTCTGAATCCCAAGAACCTGTTGTTAATAATATCATTTTATTTCCAACTATCTTATAATCAGACACAACTACCCATTCAAGGTCAATATAGATAGAATCATTGTTATATAATTCTATCGTTGCTGGGATACCTAGTTCGTTACATTCATCTATGTAGTCTACGAAATGTTTTCTAAATTCTTCTATTCTCATAGCGCTATCTCCACTTTTATATACCTATCTTAACACACTTTAGATAGTTTGTAAAGAAAAAGACTAAGAATTTAATCTTAGTCCTTAATTTTTAGTGCCTTTGCTTTATTGTAGATGAAATCAATGGTAGAGTACCATCTGCCAACTATCATCTGACTACTAACATCATAGCTAATATATGTGTAGTCTGTTGTGTATAGTTTGTTACCATCTTTTTCTGTTACTAAGACAGCGAATGAATTGTCATCTATCTTCTTTACCCCAATAACATTATATTCGAATAATTTTTCAAAAAGAGTTTCTTTGTCGTCTGAGGATACTGAAATAATTCCTTTTGGGACAGGTGTCTTTGGGTAGGAATCTTGCCAAATACCTTTACTAAATGTCTCAACCGTTGCAACAACTCTAATCGCAACCATAAATGAAATCACTACATTTAAAACCGTAAGTAATATGATTGGCAGGTGTGTTTTGACTGCTATCCAATGTATTGGAACATCCAACGTGATAACAAAGAAGATAGTCAAGACAATTGTCAACAAAACCATTCTGTAACCATCCTTTTTGTCATTAAAATATTTCTCTTTTATATAGTTTTTTATCACTTGTTTCTGTTCTTCATACGTCTTTACATCGATACTCTTTAAATCTTTATTAAATGGTTCTCCATTTACTAACTTACAATCATTCTTCATCATATATATCTTCCATCCTTACCCCTTAATTTTCCACTTCTTTCGATGTTTTAGTAACAAATCTTCCACTGATACCCCTTCAACTTTATCATCTAACATGTAGGGATACTTTTCTCTAATCATTGAACATTGTTTCTTGGATTTTCTTCCTAACTTTGACAATTCTACTACAAATCTCCTAAACTCTGATAAATCCATGTCTAATGAGATGTGTAGTGCCTCAATTAACCACAACAATAGTTCAGGTCTGCCAATGTTATTGTACATCTTTATAGAATTTGTGTTCGGTTTATGTCTATATCCCTCAACGCCTTCAGTGTTTTGAGAAATCGCCCACTGGGAAAAATGCTCTCTTTGGCATGACCACCATCTATCTTTTAGTTGCCCAAATTCCATGTCAAACTCATGTGCAATCGGAGTATCAGGTTCTAAACCAAACAATGCTTGAGCAAATTGAATCGTATTTAACTTACTATCTTTCATCTATTCTACTCGTCTTTCCTTAAACGATTCTGGATTTCTTGTCGATTTCTCTAAACTCTAACATTAAAGGAACAATATTCTCTAGTTTGTTTCTCTTAATCTGCTTTTCTGTTAAATCTTCCATAGCTGCAATATGTTGATATATCACTTCCATGTTATCCAACTTCTCTTGATTTGTTACATCAATCTTAGCAAGATAGTACATAGCAGAAACAAAAGCGTGGTTATGATAGGTTGCTTTGTGTTCAGAAACAAATTCTTTACATATGAACTTACCTAAATCGTGATATTTAGAAATCTCTTTTAATTGTAGTGTAGGAGAGTTCTGAACACACATCATAATATGCTCGTTGATACTCTCCTTATGGTTTGGGTTGTCATGTGGTAAATTACCCATGAACTCGTGTCTAAACTCGTTAAAGTTATTGCCATAAACTTTTTCAATTCTATCACAATCTACCCCAATCCGAGGAACTTGTAATCGCTTATAGTCTTGGATAATCTCAGAGATAGATTTACCACAATCAGAACTATAATTGTGAATTAAAGTTGATAGTGGTTTTAGGAAACACAATGCGATTACTTCAATACCCTTATGTTTACAGTAGTTGTATAGACCAGCTCTTGCACTTCTTTTTAGATTATCGTTATCAATATATAAAACATCTGTATCATTTTCAAACACTTTAATTGCTTGAATATCAGGAACAACGATTGATACTTCACCATCTTTTAAATGGGATTGCACATAAGAAGTAGAACCAGAACCATAAACTCCAATGCAAATATATAATTTCTTCACAGAACTCACCTCGCTTTAACCTTACATACTAATTTTAACATACTAAGACGAGTAAAGCAAGAGAAAAAGAGGACTATTTTGCTCTCTTTCTGTATTGTTCTATAAACCAGATAATAGACTTTGTATTTAATAATTCTTCTTTTTCTTCTACTGTCTTATCCTTTAAGAAATACTGCAAGAAGTTAATGAAGTCTTGTTCAGCAGTTTGTGCTTTATCTGAATTTAATCTATTTGAACCCTTAACTTCTTTATCCTTTAGCACTCTTACTAACTGATTACGTTCTGTTTTCCAGAAACGATAGAAATTAGTCTTGTACTTCCACATAAATCCATTAGAGTCTGTGATTACTGCGCCTTCTAGTTCTTCTTCCTCTGTCATGGCTAGAAAGTTGTCTAATTCTTCCTTAGTATTGATTACCTTATTCTTAGCAATAACAATAGACTTAATGTTTAACTTGTTCTTTAGTGTTTCAGACAGTTCCACATCCTTATCAATACCATTAATATCTAATGTATTAGGAATGAAGTCTAGTAATGCCAATGGATTTTCCTCATATACAATATGCTGGTCATTAACCATATCCATTACTTCAAATGTAGCAGTACAGTGATGTTCTTTTAAAATATTGAATAGTTCATTCTTATCTTCTTCGTTTGCGAAAAGTGTATTGTTTAAGATTTCTTTAAAGTATTCGCAATATTCACCCTCGTTAGTGGACTTTGTTGCAATAAAGAACTCAGCATTATACACAGATATAATACCCAAGAACCCATTAAACTTCTTAGAGATATACAATGGATACACTAAATGATTATCAACATATTCTTTTGTTTCTGGTTTTTCATCATACTGGAAAAACTTATTATAGGAACGTGCTACAATATCCCCATCCACTTTATTGATAAATAGTCCACGAGCCTTAATCGTCTCATCATTCCAGATTCCATCTTGGAAAGCATTGCGAGTGAAGTTTAAGGAAACAATGTCATTACCTAATTCCTTAACTCTAATGTATTCAGAGTTTAACATGTTTTGTAATCGTTTATCCATAGTATATACCTCTCTTTACATTATATATATTAGCATATTTTAAAGAAAAAGTCAAGAAAAAGGAGTGATTTTCCTCACTCCCAATTAAATCTTTCGTAATTCCTCGTCAAAGATATTGTAGATACCAATATAACCATCATGTGAATAATCTACTCGGATAGAATGTTCTGTTGAAGTTGTTTCTCTATGACCATGAATCTGTGTGATTCCTGTCATATTATTTTCCCACAACATATCTACCTCGGTTTCATAATTACCTGTGCCATATTCACAGTTCTGACCTGCTAAATATAACATATTCTTTGGTAATGCACCTACACCTGCGTGACAAATGAAGTATATGTCACCTCTAAATCTAAAATAAATAAACTCTTCTAATCTATCTACTAAACCATTTAAAATAGTTGTATCTTGAGTTTTCTTTAGGATTTTGTCTAGTGTAGTATTTTTAAATTGATTACTGTAATTAGTTGTACCTTTGACATAATTTCTTACATGTCTTTCATGATTACCTTGAATAAATCTTACATTATTCAATTCTAACAATTTGCCAACTAATAGCATTGTTTCATAAGGTTTTTCGCCTCTATCGAAAATATCACCTGTAAAGATATATAATGAGTTTTGATTTTCTTTTACTTCATTATAAACAATCTCTAACTTATCTGCGTTATTATGAATATCACCTACACAATAAATATTTTCATAAGCATCTAAACCCTCTGGAATAGGTAGTAATTCATCTACTAAATTAATTACTGTTACATATTCTGGTAACACTTGATTTGTAAAAACTTCATATTTCTTAGTGATTACATTTTCAGGAATTTGTTTATATGACTCTCTCTCTACGTTTCTCTGTAATAATTCATCAAGAGATACATCAAAACGCTTTACATAGATTTTATACCCATATAAGTCAGCAAGTTCCTTATATTTCTTAAAATCTCTTGAATGTAAGTGCATAGCATCTACAACTGTAAATAACCCCATGTTCATACGAGATTCTAAAATTATATATAGCATAGACCAAACTTGTCTATCTTGCTTTGAAGAAATAACTAATCCATTTTCAGACATGTCAAAACCTTCCATCTTGATTCTTAATTCATCAGATGACACTGTAAAATCTTCTAGTTTGTTTTCTTTGATGAAGGAAGATTTTCCTGCCCCCATAATTCCATTTAAGATTAACAATTTCTTCATGTCTTTACCTCTCTGACGATATTATATCATAACGGAAATACTTTGTCAAATGATAGACAATATCACAATAAATGTTTATCTTCTGGGTGTGTTATCTTATTAATATAACTATCCACTCCATCTTTTACTAGTAGAAACTCACTGTTGCTTGGAAGGTTTCTATAAAAAGACATTGTTTCTAAATCTTCTTTAAACTCTTTAAGTGTAATGTAGTCCTCAGCAGTTTCAAACTCACAAACAACTTCCTGTTCGTATGGGTCGAAATATGTTCTTGATGGAGAGAGAACCCTTAAATTAGGAACTCTCTCCACTAGTCTATCAAATACTGTTTTATCCATTATTCAATTCTTCCAGCAGACTGTATACGGTCTAATTGTTTACGAATTTTCTCTTCCACGCGGTTATTTGCGAATGCTTGCTGTGCAAGTATTTTCTCATGAACTTCTTTAACTGGAAGCTGTTTCAGTTCTTCCCAAATACTGACAACATATCTTTCGTCAAACTTATAAAACTCTTGTGGATGTTCATATAACTTAATATCATTATCCACACCAAAATAAACACGATATGTCTTATAATTGTCGCTAGAACAAATCATAACATATCCATCACAGAAACAAAAACTATGAAACTCATACTTAACAGGTTTATAAGATTTCCCACACACTTTTGAGAAGTGTTCATTAGTTTCATCTAGTGTATCATCTAAATTACTTTCCTCTTCTATCAATTCTGCCAATGTTTCCAACCAATTCTCAATCCACTTCGAATACTCGGCAGTACTAATATCCTTATAATCATTTTTTAAATCGGCAAACATATTTTTCTCCTATTATCTATAAAATAAAAAGGGGAGAATGAACTCCCCATCAAACTACTTTGATTCTTTCTTCTTAAATACTAATCCTAATAGTCCTAGACCACTAACAACTGTCATAGCGAGATTTGTAAATACGTTAGTTCTAACTCCTGTTTCGATAACTCTATCATCTTTCTTGATAGATGTAGTTGAACTGTTTGTATTATTTACTACTGTGTTCTCTTCAACCTTATTATTTTCTACTGGTTTTTCCTCTACTACAGGTTTCTCTTCGACTGCAGGTGGAACTACTGTGTTATCTGTAGGGTTATTAGGAACTACAGGTGTCTCATCAGTAGGATTTACTGGTTGACTTGGTGTTTCCTCAACTGGAACATTTGGTTCTGGTGTAGGGTTTGGTGTAGGATTGTTTGGAACTTCTGGAGTAGGATTCTCAGGTTTTACATTATCCGTTGGATTTTCAGGTGTTGTTTCTCCACCATTATCTCCATTTATATTGCCCTCTGTTGGATTAGTTGGCTCTACTGGAGTATTACCATTATTGCCAGGTGTTTCAGGCTCAGGCGTAGGATTTGGCACAGCAGGTGTCTCTTCTACTGGATTTGTTGGTGTTTCTGGCTGTGTAGGTGTTTCATCCGTAGGGTTAGTTGGTGTTACTGGTTGTTCTGGTTCTGGTGTAGGAGTAGTAACTTTCTTATACACATGAATTGTATCACCATTCTCTGCTGTACGAGTTTCTACAAATTCATAACCGTCAAATGTTTCTTTGTCATGTACGCCATATTCCTTAGTCTTTAACTCTGTTCCATCCTCCGTAACATATTGAGTATAGTCAATACCTACATGTAATAGTCTATCCTTAGCATCAACTGTACCACCTTCAACAAAGGTAGCCATTCCCCAATCACGAACAAAGAACGCATCCTTTTGAATTGACGAAGTGCTAAATAAATCCTTTAAATCGTTATAAATCACATCGGCATCATAATCAAGGTATCTACTACCTAAATCATCACCTACTGTAAGGTTGAATGTACCAATCTTGTTACCAATTGCACCTTGTGTAACTTCTACAATTTCTCCTTGCTTTAAATTTTCGTCAATTTCAGCAATCGTATCGTAAGGAATCTCTTCATTTACAGTTGCAGTTATCTGCCAATAACCAGTACCCCCTGAGGCAGCCATATCTTCTACACCCATAATATCATGAGTAAAACGTGAATCCTCTTCTTCAATTGGATAATCAAATACGTATCTATTAGGGTATGCAGTCTTGTCATAACGTTCTCCACCATCAAAATCAACTGGTAAAGTAACATTGTGTTCTATAAACTCTGTACCATCATCTGTTACAAACGTTACCTGTTTTGCAAATAGATACTTACCCATTCCATGGGCTGCTCCGTAACTATCAGCAGTTGATATATCAAGAACATCTAGGTCTTGCCAATTCTTGACATGTACTGTTTCTCCTGCATGGTCTCCATCATCTAGTACAAAGTCATAGTCCTTATCTAACTTAGTCTTTGTTGAACGACTTTCAAACACAGAGGTAAAGTTGTTTCTATTAAACTTGTAAGTGCTATGGTTCACATTATTTGTAAGTCCTAAACTTGTTCTTGTACCGTTTGTTGGTTGTGTTGCTAAAAAGTCTGCTAATTTCTGACTTTCTTCTGGGGTTAAATCAGCCTGTGCATGTGCCTTCACTGTATTACCACATAACAATACAGTTGACATCAGTAATGATGCCCCAATTGTCGCTTTCTTTAAACTTTTCTTATTTTTCTTCATCAAATCTCTCCTTTTTCTAAAACACTTGAAAAATGCCAGTATGATTTATTACCCCATACTTGGCATTAAACTTCTCTATAAAATTGTAATAGGAAATTTATTTTCCCTCAATCACGATTACGTTAACTTTCTTTGTTAGTGTAGTACAAGCATCTAATGCAATAATACCCAAATCTCTAAATGGTTCAAAACAAGCATCTTCTCCAAACTCAGAACCTTTACCATGATACTTAGAATTACCAAAAGAACAATGCCAATGACCACAGATAATAGTCTTATCCTTAAACCTATGACCGTTCTTCCAATAAGCCATACCATTTATCCAACTGTATTCTTCAAAGTCTTTACAGTCATTATCCTTATAGTTCTCAGGCAACCAACCATGACAACAGACTATTATGTTTCCGTTCTTATCTTTAAACTCAAAATAATCTTTTAAACTATTCATATATTGAGTTAGTTCCAGATATTGATTAGCATACATAAAGATTTCACTATCATAGACATTTAACATCTTTCTACCAGATACATACTTTGCAATCTCTAAAATAGTATCAACTGTTCCGTTGTGTCTATCAGCATAATCAAATCTATGAGAAAATAAACATTTTTCTAAGTTATATTCATGATTTCCTTTAATAAGAACTTTATTAGGTAAAGAATTAACATATTGAATACACTTAACATTCTCTTTACCACGGTCTAATAAGTCACCACACACAACTAAAGTGTCTAACTCTTCATTAAATCCTTTTTTATCTAATTCTTGTTTTAATTCTGTATAATGTCCGTGAACATCAGAAGTAATAAAATATCTCATACCATCATCCCTCACTGACCCAACTGAGCGGAACAGTTTCAACATCTACAACCTTTACGAGTACATCATCAGTTGCTTTAATTCTCATCTCAACAGACAAATTCCCCTCTTGTTTAGTTCCATTTAAGTATTCCCCATCATAGTACCATATGTCAGGCAAACAGAATCCACCTTTCACAACGCCAACAGTTCCAACATTTAACTTTGTTACAGGAACAAACTTACCAAGGAGAAGTTCTCTAACATCCTTATCTGTTTTTCTGTCAACCTTCTCATACAATTCAGGGAATTTAACCTTTAAACTCAGTAGGAATTGTGGAATATATTTCTCCTGATAATCTACTATGACCTCGCCTCCAAAATTACGTGGTTTATAGTGGATTAGTTCATTAATTAGTTCAACTGTCCAACATTCCTTTTTGATATAGCAGGAATTGTTTTCTAGGAATACATCTTCATGTTTAGAATAAAAATCATATCCATGCCAGCTACTTAACCATGGTAGGCCGATATACACGTAAGAACCACAATCCTTTAAAATACCCTCAAAGAACTTAAGTTTGTTTTCTAGTTCTGGGTATTTGTCTTGCATAGCAAAATAAATATCCTTATGCTTTTTAGAGTTTCTTGTATAGCCAGTACGAACAACCTTCTTGAAATGAGTCCTGTTCACACTTCTAAACGGCCCACCTGCATCTGTAAGTGTTCCATCTGCAATCTCTCTTTCACCACCATCATCAAGGATGTAATACTCTGTTAGTTCTTCTGCACTATTCTTTCGTGAGAAAAGACTTGTGCCATCCCAGTAATTCCAACTAATTAATCGTGGATATTTATTTCCCATGTAAGTTCCTCTACTTTCTCTTCCAACATTATAACACGAAAAAGGAGTACTTGTCAATTAAGTACTCTCTCATAAAATAAATAGAATAACTTTACTTAAAATTGTTAATATCTAAGTTCTTATCCAACTCTGGAATATCTTTCTTTAATCTAATTTCCAATTCTTGAATATCCGAATTAAGTTCGCCAATCTTTTGGAAATACTGCTCTTTGTGTTCTTGGTCAAGCTTTAATTCATCCGCATAATCTCTCATGCTCTGTAATTTCTTGGTTAATTGATTTAATCTGCCAACATCTTCTAGTTGATGTTCTTGCAGTTCTTTAACTTGTCTACGGACGTTCTCAACAATATCCATTTTATCATACCTATCTTTCTAATCTTTCTCTAACACACAAAACACTTCTTCTCGCATTTAATCTTTTAATATGTTTGTAAGATGGTTCGCATACTCCACCCCTACCTCTAAAATCAATTGAGTTATTACTAATATCCATTAACACAAATGAACCACGACTTCTTCTACCCTTAATAAAACAGTGTTCTCGCATATACTCAACTAGGTCGAATTTTTTAAACCCAAAAACCTTACCTGTTGGAATCCTCTTTTCTCCACGAATACCTTTACGGAGCTGTCTATCTTGTTTTGAAACACATCTCTTTCTGTACAATATGTCCAAGGGTTTAAACTCTAAACCACCACTTGCTATTACACAAGCATCTATATGGTGGTCTTTCTTTAGACCTAAATTTTCTCGGTTAGCTTTGGTTACATAACCATAAGTTTCTATTGCATCAGGGCATCTCTTTAACAACATACTTCTGATAATAGACATTTGAGTTGCATATCTTATATTACTTCTACGTTTACCTTTTAGATTCAACTCTATCTTACCCAAGTGAACTGCTTTATGACAATCTTCACATAAGGTAATATAATTCTCTAATTCGTTACTACCATTTTTACTTCGGTAAACAATGTGGTGTGCTTCTACTCTGCAATTCTTCTTGCCACAACATTGACATGTGTAGTTATCCCTAATCAAAGCGTGTTCCCTAGCATTGGCATAACCATAATTTACACCCTTCTGATAAGCCCACTTGTGTTCCTGTAGCCATGGCTTTTCCATAAGTTGAGTATCGAATTTACCTGTTTCAAGAACAGTGTCTTTAATAGGTAAAATCTTCTTACAAAACTCAATCTCTCTTATATGACCGTAGAACTTACTTGTAATCGTAGGACAGTATCTGTCATTCTTGATAGAGTTACCACGATTTAGAAATCTAGTTTTTCTGTATCTAGTCTTTCTATTTCTACGACTTCTTCGATACATTCTGCGAGAATCCATTTTTCTTTTAATGTCATCCCTTAGTTCAACTTGTGATTGATACAATACCTTATCATTACCTATACATGCTACACCTACGTGTTTAGAACCAGTATCTACACCAAGCACAACATCTTGTACGATTTTAGTTTCAGGTTCGTACAATAACCTTATGGTAAATGGACAACGCTTTACTACTTTTGCTTTTCTATCTCTTAGCATTCTACGAACCTTGCCAAAACGCTGTGTTGGCATAAGTGGTTGTCCATTTTTATCTAAAACATATACGAACATACGTTTGACTCCTTTCGTATTAAATTTAGTGAGTTTTACTCTTTAAGACAGTACTCACTGGACTGTAGTGCCTAACTCATTTCTTTTATCAAAACAGATGTCGGACTTCTCATCGACAAAGATAGTCAGAGTTTTGAAATTACTAACACAGGACTTATTTAGCACTCTTAGTCCAACTTAATCAGTAATCACAGAGCAACGGTCTTGAGCATTCAACCGAAGGTGTGTATGTGTTTCATCCAACTATCGTAGTGGCTATTTCTAACCACGGAGTCTTGTAAACAATCGTACCTCTAAGGTACTAGGTATTTAACCTAGTGCATGTTTACCTTATCACGAGCTAAGACATAATCATTAGATACTGCTAAATCATCAACCTTACACTTTCTGACAATGCAAGTGCATAGTACTCCATTATTTTGGATAGTAGGATTAATGTCAGAGCACACCTCAAGGAAATATCCCTTAAATAGTGTTTCAAACTTTTTTTGAACATCCACCAAGGCGGTCATGTTCTCGGTAATTTCACTGTTAGGATTGACATACTCTGTTACAAATACAATTCTAGCACCCTCATGGAAATTGATGAAGTGATTGGAATTACACGTTTTCTGTACTTCCCCATATCTATCTGTATGAATTTTGATTATCGCAGGGATTTTACCTTTTCCTGCAAAACTACTTTCCCAACTATACTCTTCCATTACAACATATCTCCTTGATAGATGTCATAGTCATAATAATCTCCACCACTTAATACTTCCCATGATGTTTCCTTGGTTAAATCAATAATAGATGGATGAACTAACAACCAACGTGTCGAATGCTCCTGACAACTAATATCATCAGAATGGACTCGTACCATTGGATTGGAGTAATTAACCTCTAAATATTGCAATACACTCTTTAGACTTCCGGTAAATTTCATAATGTGTACCTCTCTACCATTAATAGTTTATCATAATTCAGCTAATGTGTAAAGACAAAAAGAGATAAACTTAGTTATTTCTTCTTTTCAACTGTGCAAATTGTATCATTATGCCAACCACCATGAGCAACTAATAAGATTTCTTCAATACTAAATCCCAAAGTTTTACCAATTCCTCCAGAGTTCCAAGCAAAAGTAATTACATAACCATTACCCTTCACTATTCTACCAATCTCTTTCTTTAAGTTAGACCAATAGGAACTTTGCGTTGTCTTATGGTCTACCGTCATACCAAGTTTCTTATAGCACTCAGATACCTGTCTAGGACTGTATGGACTATCAAACAATACCATATCAACTGAGTTATCATCAAACATCTTTAAGAAGTCTAAGGCATCTAAATGGTAATCAGTGTCAAATGTTTCATCTAAGTCATTAGTAACATTAGCCAACTTATTTCTATTGGCAAATGGGTCAATAATAACTGCATTAGGATTATCAGACTTGACTAACTCAACGTACTTAGAAATCAATTTACGAATAGGTTTAATGTCAAAAGTATTACTATTTGGCATAGCCCATTCTCGATTGATTGATATTTTATTACTTGACAAGTCCATTATCAATTTCCTCTTCAAAATCACTTAACTCTTTATCTAAGTCTAACTCCTTACCATACCAATTGAATGTTACAGTAACGTCAGTAGAAATGTCTAAATGTAGTTTATCTGTTGCAGCAGTTTCCATATCATACGCAAATCTCTTTTCTACTTCTCTCGCATATCTAAAAGGAGAACTTAAAATAACTTCATCATGAATAGGAATGATAGGTTTACCATGTAATGCCATCAATCTCTCATCATTATTCAATTTAATCAGTGCTTTCTTAGACATGTCTGCCGCCGTCCCCTGGATTTGACTATTAGTTACCTGCCTACGTGCTTGTGCTATCTTACCACCATTGTTTACTACATAATAACCCTTTTTCTTTAATTCCTCTATTAAGGTTCTTCTCTGGTTAAAGAATGCCTTGCGTACCTTATTGATAATGGGGGTAGCATAAATATCATCTACCTTATCCCCCTTTACATATTCTCCATCTTCAGTTGGAATAGCCTCAAATACTTCATATTCAGGAAGGTTTATATCTGGCAATCTTCTCTTTCTTCCCCATAAGGTTGATACCCAACCATACTTTTGGGCATGTTCAAGACCATCTCTTTCAAACTTTTCGATAGCAGGGAAACCCTTATACACCGCTTGTTTAATTTCTCTTGCCTCTTCTACTGAACACCCTAGCTGTTCTGCAACAGATGCATCTCCTCTTCCATATAAAATCACTGCATATCACCATATTTCCATGATGTGTAGACTATATCTTTATCTCTAATGAGATAACTATGCACTTCGGTAATGATATATAATATATCACTGAACGTGTATATGCCTATACACTATATTCTATTTCAAGAATATCCCTACTCTACTCACTTCGTCACCTATTAAGTGCTTATTCTTTTTACAAAGTTACATTTACTGCTTTCGATAGTCGTTACATTTTATTTTAGTTTTCACTAAAACCTAACACGGTATTATCTTTAACTGACCTTTTCAGGCTTAGATTCTCTTACGAAGCTACTTCGCACTTTTTATGACTAACTATCGTTTTAACGTTTGATTAGTCTGTCTTATTCTGCTTCTACCGTTAGCCAATCTTTTTGATTGACACCTAATGTTTTATTAGTTCACATAGTATGGGCATTTTTGTTTACCCAATAATATGGATTTCGAGTTTGTTCTGTACTTTTTGCCTTCATAGTTTGTTTCGGTTTTATGCCCTGCGTGCTTTTCACACTCTTCTTCTGAACACTCTACCCACTCTCCATTGACCTGTTTGATTGGAGTACCCTCTGGATAAAACTCTAAACAATCTTTATACTCTCTATGGAAAGATAAACTGGCAATCATGGCATAAAAGTCCTTACCCTCTTCAAATGTTTTCAACATCATAGGGTCTCCACACATCTGTGCCATTACTTTAATTTCCTGTTGCGACACTTAGTCACGAATAGTCAGCCGACATTAACACATTACGTGTTCGTGCCTTGACTTTAACTGACTTTGACATACTCCTACCACCCTCTTTCTTATTGTACAATTCGGCTAATCTTATTCGCACCCTTTTCGATTATCATAACCCCATCAGTAGGAATCGTAAAGTCCTTACGATGGGATATGATATATACCGAGGATACATCATTTAATTTAGACATAAATAAGTTATATACATTTGTTGCAGATTGTTCATCTAAGAAGTCTGTAACCTCATCAATAACCAGAATATTGGAACTAAAATTAGCGTATCTACATAACATGTCTCTAATAGATAACTGAATAATAATATCTACCTTAGTCTTTTCTCCTCCAGATAGGCTTTCATATTCTTTACCATCTAACTTAATGGATACGTTATTACCACTTAATTCCATTGATAACTTATCTGTGTTGAATACTTCTAATGAAAATTCTTTCATTTTAGCATTTAGATATGAAATACAATTTGATAGTAATACACCTCTGAAATCTCTCTTTGTTAATGTATTCATCTTATTCTGAATATCAATTCTTTGAGAAACTGTAGTTAATTCAGATTTTAGTGTATCCAACTCATTAGAATACTTATCATTCTCACTTGTTGCCTTTTCAATGCCAGATAAGTATGTATTTCTCTTGTTATTATAACTATCAATCTCAACTTGAACCCTAGAAATATTTTCTAATAAATTCTTCATTTGAGATTCTACTAATTGTTTCTCTCGTTGAGTCTTTTGTTGCAACTGTTCTAACTTTTCGATAGAAGTTTGTATGGATGCAACATCTTCCTGATACTTTTTATTGCACTCTGCGATAATAGCATTGTTTTCTTGTTCAATCTTATCTCGCTGATTCTTTAACTGAACACCCTCACCCTTTAAGTGGTTGATTTCTTTAACTAAATCAGAAGTATCTGGCTTATGTACCCCAATTAACTTCTGACCACATGTAGGACAAATATCAGTAACAGAAGATAATTCCTTATACTTGTCTATCTTTCCCTTTAAAGATGTTCTCATTTCTGCTAATCTAACATCAATAGAAGATAAGTCTGTAATATTAGGTTCATTTTTAATCTTCGCCTTTTCATTATACAGTTTCTTTAACTCTTCATCGTAGCTATCAAATACTCTAGCAGATAATTCACTATACTGCTTCTTATCACTTGCTAGGTCAGATTCTAAAACATCACAAGGAGAAAGATGATTCAGTTCATACTGATAGTCAGTAATTAATCTCTTATTATTCTCCATACTTGTAGATAATTGAAGAATGTTATCTTCTAACTCACGCTTTTTATCATTCAAGGTTACTAATCTCTTAGAAAGTCTATCCTTAATATCCTCAATCATAAAATCAGAGTTAGATAACTGCTCTAAAATCTCTTTTCTACCACTAGGAGTATGATTTGTTAGTTTGTTAGGTAATCCTTGTCCGAGAATGATAACAGAACTTAATAACTTTTCGGTAATGTTAGGAAGATACTGAGATAAAATATTTTCAGCATCTCTAATACCTTTGTTCTCGACTTCTCTACCATCTACAGTAAATTCCATACCTGCTGGTTTATAGAATCTCTTAACAGTGTACTCTTTTCCATCAACAGTGAAAGCTAAAAATACCCATGTTTCCTCTTCTTTTACATATCTGTTATGTACATCTTTTACACCAGTTGGGGTAGAGCCTGTTAGACACCAAACTATTGCAGTTGTCCAGGAAGTTTTGCCTGCACCATTTCCTGATGCATTATCTTCTTTGTTGTGGTTATACCCCTTTACAGCAATAAATCCATTCTTATTAAACTCATACTCAGAATGAGCGTAAGAGAGGAAGTTATGCATAATTAGTTTATTAAAAATTACTTGCATATGCTTTCCACCTCTTCCTTCACTAACTTATCGTCACCAAGTTTATCAATCATAAAAGTCTGAAATAATTCAATATGATTTACTTGATTTAACTTTTCTTCTACTTCTTCTTGTTTCTTTTTCTTAGTTTCATTACTTAATAAAACCTTAAAGTATTTAATGTTCTTATCACTACTCAACTTCTTTGTAACAGTATCTACCTCATCTCTACCACACTTAAAACTAACTACTGCATTTTTCTTTAATTTCTTTAAATCTGATAGTTTTGATAAGTGATAGAAATTTAAAGTATAAGGATTTTCAATTAACTCTACCTTACAATCATGAATATGTGCAACATTATGATTATAGATATTAGCATCTTCACTAAAATTAAGACCTACAAAGTTACCAATATTTAACACATTATCTGCTAAATACGAGCCATTATGGATATGTCCATTAATGAATAACTTTGCACGTTTTAACTTTTCTAAATCAAGTCCATTTACAGTCTTGAACTTACCAACTTGAATACCTGCAATGTCATTATGACTAATTGCAATATCAGCGGTATCTAAAAGGGAATAATCAAATTTATCTGGGTTATAGAGATATGGTACATATAATATACCGTCAATATTCTCAATCTCGCTAATAACCTTAAATCCTAAGAATTGTAGTAATAGAACAGAATTACTCTCTTTACTTAACTCATGGTTTCCCACAATAACGATATGTTCACAGTTAGACCACTGTACCTTTGCTAAAGCACTAATCTCTTCTGCATTTACATCTGAACGGTCAAAGAAATCACCTACATAGATAATTTTCTTAACTCCAAGTCTTGTAGCCTCTTGTTCTACCCAATTTAAACTATCTACACAATAGTCCAATCTGTCCTTAATGTAAGATGTATTAACAAAATGTACATCACCAACAACTAAAATATTATTATTTACCATGGGTTCTCCTTTCGATATTCCCTTTAACCTTTACTTCTGCCAAATCTAATGTTGGATTATCAATTCCAACACTCTTTAAGTACTCTAACATCTTCTGATACTGTTGTCTAGTTACGTGCATAATTACCTTAATTCTCTCACTGTGTAAGAATGTTTCTTCCACCCTAGAGAATGAAATGTTTTGAGCAAATAAAAATGATTCTAACCCACTTGCTTCATAACTGTTTAGATAAACATTACACTTATATACTGTTTTATTCGTTCTGGACAACAAGATATTTGATAATTCAACTGCTAAACACTTACCTAACACAAACACTAATACAGAGTATATATCATCTCCTCGTGTTAGGTTCTTGAATAGATAAGCATAAACAGTAGCATCAATCGCTGTGATTACCACTGTTTGTACCTTATCACCCTTTACAAGTAAGACACTTCTTAAATTAGCAGTCGTAGATGATACAAGTGTTAATACAAACAGTAAAAATAGTCCTGCATAATTTTCCAAAGTCTCACTCCTTTCTTGCTAGTAAAAATTAAGCCTTCCACTTAATCTGTTCAGGTTTAGCATAATCCAAATCTGGGTTATTATCTAAAAATTCCTTCATCTTTTCTACTTCCACTCTTAACATCATATTTAACATTTCTCTAGTGGATAGACGGTCTGCTTGGTTCATCACGTGCCAAATATGTGCAATACTCTCATAAATAGGTAACAGCACCGTATGGTCTTTTTGCATAACTGCTACACTTAGTAATGTTCTAAATGGCAAATCTTCTGCCTCAATGATGTAAAACACCTTATCAAAAAATAATACTGAAAAACGATGTTCATTTTTCTTTAATACACGCATCTTTCCGTCTTTAATTAACTGAGTTCTCTCTAAATTCATCCTATTTCTCCTATAATACAGTACACATAGTACTATATGCTATCAATATTATAGCAAAAATACAAAAAACTGTCAATAGGTAAAAATAAAAAAGGTGTAATTAAACACCTTTAATACTTTTCGGTCTCTCCTAAGAGTACAATCTGATGAGCAGTCTTAGCAGTTTCCTTGCTTAATAATTCCTCTACCTTTTCCAACTCATTCATTAACTGGGTGCGAACCTTCTGTAAGTCCTTCATACGCTTGTTATGTAACTTAATCTGATTCTTAACTGATGCAATTCGCATACCCTTATGTTCATCAAACACATCTTCTTCATGACACTTAGCAACTGATGTGAACTCAGTAACATCACATCCACACTCATCATCTCGTACCAATGCTAATGCACTTAACGGTAAATTATACTTGTCAAATAACCAAGCATGTGTCTTTAATGCAACTGTATGACACTTTACAACCTTCTTACCAAATACTTCGTACTTTTCCATTTTAATTTCCTCTCCTATGACTTTTAAAGTCTTTCTTAAATTTCTACTCCGCCCTGTTTTAAGCGAAGTTTTAATGCCTCAAGATACACGTCATCTGTTTGCGATACGTATTTTGTGGTACTCTTCCAACGCTCCACCGCCTGTTTTGCACCACTGATAGGGTCATCTGGACACAACCATGACCCAATACCTTGATTAATGAATAATTGTTCTAACTGTTTTTCTAACTGTTCAATCATGCATTTCTCCTTACACCAATAATATTAACACAATTCACGCTATCTTGTCAATAGGTAATATTACTGTTTCCAACCACTATCAGTTAGGAACTTACTAAATTCTGCTAAAGATGGGTAAGGAGATTTAATTCCAAATTCCCCAAGGTTTTTAATCTTACTGAAATCTAACGTGCTAATGACCTTAATACGACTACCAGTAATCTCTGTACTAACATCTACTACTGCACCTGATGAGAATAGTTTTGTTAGTACATCTGTATAGGATTCTTTAACTTCCTTTTCCTTATCTACCTTTGAAGAATAATCTCCTACTGGGTAATTGTCTGTGAAGGTTACTGTGGTGATTGTATCTGTATCATGGTGTACAATAATTACACTATCTTCTTTCTTGAAAACTTTTTCATTCTTTGCACATCCAGTTAAGGATAACAGAGAAAACAAAACACAAATAATTGCCTTAATCACAATATTCCCCCAATCAATATTAGTGCAAACATAATAACATAGCCGATAATTAACTTCATGTTTTTAAATTTAAACACAGAAATACCAATAGCAAAATCCCAACATAATATAATTACAACTGTTACAATATATGGAATGACCGTAACTGTGTTTGTAACCCATAATATAATAAAGTTGATTGTTAATATAACATACATCGGAATAGCCACAATACCTAGTAAGATTAAATCATACTTATTTACTAGATGTAATACAAGACCAATAAATACAAAACAAGATAATGTTAATAGTACCATGTTTAATGTTTCTAACATTTCTTATCCCCCTTTGAGAGATATAATAGAGATAACACTAATGCAATAATCGCACCCCACATCACGGGATTGTCTACCACACCTGTACCAATATGGTCTGTACCCTTCTTTACCTCTTTCTTAGGTTCTTCTGTATTAGGTTTTTCAATCTTACTTTCTGACTTCTTAAATGTAATCTCATCTACCTTTGTTTTACTGTCAGTAGTTAGCACACTCTCTGTATATAGTGAACCATCTTCTTTTGTTCCTACAAATACATTCAATGAGTACTTGTTTTCATAGCCATCTGCATAGATAGAGTACTCATAATTACCAACCTTATCATATTCTAAATGAAGTTCTTTTCCAGTAACTTCCTTTTTTACTCCATTCTCCTCAACCGTAATTGAATTAGAATCGGAGACAATTGGAATACTAATTGAAACAGCATTTGTAGCATAAACACTAATACTTGAGAATAACACCACAAGAAGTGCTATAATAGCTCCTTTTATCTTTTTCATTATAAACAACTCTCCTCTAATGATTTAATCTGTTTAATCATCTCAACTTGGTCAGATACTTGTGCCGAAATCTTTCGTGTTTTACCTTGTCGTTGGTGGATATAAGCTGTTGATTCATACTCGCCATCTCGATAAGAGATATATACGTTAATGAGTTTATCGTTGATAACCTTTACACCAACTAATCTTGTAAGGTTATTCTCTAGTACCCTAACTACATAGTTATTTTCAATTAAATAATTCTTAATTTCTTCCATTGTATTCACTCCTATATCGCTCATTTGATATTTCCTCTAACTCACCTATTAACACAGTTCTATTAGTGTCTGTTGTTGTCTTGCAAGTTGTTAGAGCAACCATCTTTTTACCATTATAGAACTTTCTCTCTGAATTGTCAACATCTAATGAAAAGACTTCCTTATCATAAGCACTTGTTTCAAAACATTGTTTGAAAGTGATTTTATATATCTTTTCTTTCGTGAGTAAATACCCTGTTAAATGCTTGGAAAAGAACTTATTATCAATAAACTTCTCTAAATCCCCAAACATCTTCCCACCAGCCATGTGATGACCGTATAAGATGTTATAATCATTAAGAAATGAATTGTCGTTCTTAAAATCTAAGAAAATACTCCCTGCGAGAGAATATTTACCAAAACAATCTTTATTAATGTACTCTAAATTATCTTTTCCTTGCATAATAGGATAATCTATATGAGTATCAGGTATCTGCAACCAAGCAATTGCATTAGGTACATCCTCAAAAGCTATTCCTTCGTCTGTTACAGTAGGTTTGTATCCTAGTGCTTGTGTAATATCTGCTTTACTATACACATTATAATTATCCACCAGACAATAACCACCAAGAAACATACAAATCAACCCTACAACAACAATTACATTATCAATAAAGTTGTTTGTATGTTTAAATGGATAAGACTTGTCTAGTTCCTTAACCCTCTTGGTGATGTTCACAAATTAATTCTCTTCTTTCTTTTTGTTGGCAGATATCATTATCATTGCACCCCCAACTAATACAACCACAAAGTATGGCATTGTTGTTAATAAGATACCAGTAGGAATTACTCCTGTCTTACTGTTTGTAAAACCTGTCTTGACATCAAGGTTATTCATTGTACCAGTTTGCTCACCAGTATAAGAATCATCCTCTGTTTCACCTGTAATACCCTTTGTAGATACATAATCCTCTGCATCTTCTGTTAATTCATACTTAACACCCTTAGCAAGACCTTTAACAGTAACAAAAGTATTATTAGTCATCTTAAATGTTCTAGTAGCATTACCCTGTTCATCCGTTACTAAAACTGTCTTTGTACCTGTTTCTGGTTCATCCTGTGCCTCGCTACGATTTCCGTTGTATTCAATTGTATATTTACTATTTGGAGTAGCATTAGTAATCTTTAATGTAAAAGTAAATTCCTTATACTTGTTTCCTTGATTACCTGTAATCTTCTTACCAAATGTTAAATCTGAGGATTCAAATGTATTTACAAAACCTGTCACCTTATCTGCTAATGTGTATTGTCCATCACCCTCTACTTGTGGATTTAATTCAATATCTGTTGCGTTTGAGTGCAATACATAGCCACTAACTGCTAATGTACCATCGTTATCTGTAACAAATACATCCATTATCTTATCTGTATCATTTGTAACACCTGTATTTGTACCTGTTTCTGAAATAATGTATCTATAAATTCCAGGTTCTGTAAAGTTACAACCTGAAAAATCAATCTTACCTGTTTTCTTAACAAACTGTTTTCCAGCAGGAACTTCTCCAGTTGAACCAATTTCTCCTGTTGTGGCTACATTCTCTGTATCGTTAGCGTTGAATGTAATATCTTCGATTGTAGGAGTTCCAACACCTGCCATAATCTTAGCATGTGTCTTATCTCCTACCTTAGCAACACCTGCTTTTACAGTAAATGAAAATGTTGCATTAGGTACTTGAATACCTGCATCCATAACAAAGTACTTTTCAAACTGTGATTCAGTACCATCAATTCCTGTATAGTTTGTGTTTGTACTGGCATCTCCAATTGCGTGTGCCTGTGTAATTGCCCCAGATAATACTAAGGCTGTAATAGCAAAACTGCCAACTAAATTCTTAATTTTCATACCTCTTCTTTCTCCTTAATTTTAACATTAAAATACTTATTAAACCAATGCCAATAAGAATTGTACCATTATTAAGTAAAATTCCTGTTGGTATTAGCCCATCTTTCTTATTTATAAACACCACAACCTGTTTCTGGTCTGGTGTCCTAAACAACCAACTTGTCTTACCATCAACAGATTGAATATAGTCTTCTGCATCCTCTGAAACAGTATAGGATGAGCCAATCGGTAAATCAGTAATACGTACTACTTGATTATGACCTAAAGGAAGAGTTGTAGTACCATTTCCCTTACTGTCTGTCACTAATCGGTGTTCCTTCCCGAGATTATAGGTCATATTAGGAATGGCTCTCTTTACAGATATAGTAACATTGAACTTCTGAAAAACACTTGCTTGGTTACCTTTAATGACTTTCTTTACTTCTAAGGTATTTGTAGCAAGTTTTCCATAGTACCCAAACTCTTTCAATCCATCCCCGATAACATAACTAGCAATTTCTAATTCTCCGTTATTATCAACTACATACACATATAAATACTCGTACTCGTTGTCAGTTAGGTGATACACTGTGTCTCTTTCTAGTGTGTTGTATGAGGTGAAATAGCCATGAATGGAATATTTATATATCGCAGGTCTATCGAACCTTAAACCACCTAAATTAACGTTTATACGAGTTGTACCAGTGGTTCGTAACTCTTCACTAACAGGGGTAGAGTAGAAAACACTTCCCTCACCAGTTTCAAATTCTGAATCTTCCTCACCTTGTATGTCTAATACAAAGTGAGAATTGTCAAATATACTTCTCTCATGCTTATCCGTATCTACAAGATGAAGTGTTACATCTATTATACCACCACTTATTTCTTTATACCCACTACTTGCACTGACATTAATTGGGAACAAGCAGATACATAATAGACATAGGATAATTTTTATCACTAGAAACCACGTCTCCTAATCAAAAAGAATATCTTGCCTGTAATATCTTTTTCTTGTATAGTACTAAACGTTCTACTATCATCTAAATCTTCTCTATAGTCATTCAACACAAACAATTCCCCTTTACCAACTTTTATAGGGAGAGAAACATCACCCTTTTGTAGAAGTGTATTTGTGGTACTTAATACTTGTTGACCATCAACCGTTAAAATACCTTTGTCAGTAATATTAACTTCTTGATTTTCTCGTGCAATAACTCTATACATAGTATCCTTATATAAAACTATATCATCTATATGAGTATGCTTTTCATATTTTTCTATAAAACATAAATCTCCATCACGTATTGACGGAAACATATTATTGTTGTAGTATATAAACATACTTCCGATATAGGTATGTATTAGAAATAAGGTGATTACAATGAGTACTATCTTTTTTATCAGTCTTATCATAAATTCCTTCCTAAAAATGAAAGGGAAAAAGCACTACTTTTACATAGCACTGATTCCCTATAAAATTTTCTTAAATTTGTTGCAAAAATCTATTGACATATCAGACCTCTTAGACTATACTAAGGGTACAAGTTAATTAACAACCACTTGCAACTGTTTCAGTCCAAGCCTGTTGGTCTACTACCCAAACTTGTTGAGTTACAGCATCGTGATGAATAGTATCAACTTGAACTGGCTTGATTACATAGTTGCCATCCTCATCTTGCATAACAAACTCATCTAAGTTATTATAGATACGGCCAGTTTTTACACCTACTGCTCGCATTTCATAAACCGGTTCATCCCATGCTTCAGATACTACCTGAGTCTCGTAGTGACCCTGTTCTGGGTGATTGATAGTTGTATATGTTGGAACGCATGGTGTAGAAGTTGATTGATTATAAGAAGTATTATTAGAAGTAGTATTAGAAACATTGTTAGTTGATGTTTCTGTTACATTAGAAGTAGTGCTAGATTCTGTATTAGAAGCTTCCTCTACCTTAGTATCTGACTTCTTTTCATCAGACTTCTTATCTTCCTTTGCTTCTTTCTTATCATTCTTCTTTTCGTCAGTTTTCTTATCATTCTTTACTTCATTCTTCTTATTTTCCTTAGTAGAAACTTCAGAAGTTTTTTCAGAATTTGGCTTGACATTTGCCTTCTTATTTGCTAACATATAAGCAGATAAACCGATTAAGATTGCTACGATTACTGCGATTACTACATTCTTCTTATTGATAAACTTTTTCATAGTTATTTTCTCCTTGGGCTAAATTTAGCCTTTTTCTTTTGCTAAGTGGATATGCAAAAACTCATTTTTGTCAATCCCCTAACTACACATATATCATAGCATATTTTTATAACATCTGTCAATAGGAAAATAGTAAATTTTTTAATTTTTTTTGAAATAAGTTTTAGAAAGATAAAAAAGGGAGATTTCTCTCCCTTAATTAACTTAATTCTTCTTCTTTGCTAAGAGGATTACTCCTAATGTAGCAAGAGCAACTACCCCAATACCTACGAATAGTAATGGATTTGTTTCCACACCTGTTGGAGGGATAACAATAGCATTATCAAGAACGTTAATCTTGATTAGGTCTACACCTAGCTTATCCTTACCAGTACGTGTAATTGGATACTTCTCTGTTGAGATTTCATATCCTTCTGGGGCCTTTGTTTCCATAACATACATTTGGTTATCTTGGTCATATGCTAACTTGAATGAAACTTGTCCATTCTTGTCAGTTACACCAACTGCATCCTTACCATCTTTATCCTTGGCGATTGTACCGTCTTGGTTATAAACAGTAATTTCTGCACCTTGCAAGTAATGGTCTACCTTTTCTGCATCGGCCTTAGCAATACGAACATCTAAGTCCATAGATACTGTAACAGTCTGTGCTTCATCTAAGATGTTTGCGTGATGACCTACTAATAAGCCTTCCTTAAACATATCTTCGAACGCAACTAACTTATGCCCAGCATACTTAGATGGGTTGAACTTAGTCTTAACAGTGATAAAGCCATCTGATGTTTCAGGAACGAATGTTGTTGTAGTCTTAATTACATCCCCATTTTCATTCTTTAAACGTTCAAATTCAGCAGTATCCATTGTACGTAGTACCTCTTCACTAACACCTGCTGGCTTGATTACCCACTCATTTACAAGTGTATATTCCTTACCAACAATTAAGTCATGATATTCTACTGTATCTGTTAATGTTTGTTCTGTCTTTGAACCATCTGCTACATTAGCCTTTGTTTCTTCAACACTAGCCTTTGTGTGCATCTTGGATTCAAGAACTGTAATTTCTGTTGCAATAGTGTTTACTTCTGCATCATTAGAAACTTCAAATTCAGTAATTTCATTAATTAAATAACCATTTGGTGATTTTGTTTCAATTAACTTATAATTGCCTGCCTGTAAAGCATCTGATGCAGATGTATAATTACCTTGTGCATCTGTAACGATTGTTTCTTCCGACATCTTGCCAGCCGCAATAATCTCAGATGTTCCATCCTTATGCATATACTTCACATCATAGTTGTTAGGGTTTAGAATCTTAAATTCAGCAACACCGATAGGTTCATTTGTCTCTCTATCAATCTTCTTAATGTTGAAACCTGAACGTTTAACACCTTCGTTGACTGTGTACTCATTACCACCAACTAATTTACCCGCATGTTCCTCTGTTTCTGTGATATTAAAGAGCATAACACCATTTGGTAATTCTTTACCATCCTGACTTAAAGTCTTATTCTCTAATGTATAACCATTTGGCGCTTTAGTTTCTTCAACTGTGATTGTGCCTAATGGAATAGTTGGTAAACCTGTATTTGGTTCAATATAGAAGTCATCCCCAGAAACCTTATACTCATCTCCAAGTGCAGTAACATATTTGCCACCCTTTGATAACGTCTTAATTACCCAAGTACGAGTAGCAGTTTCAGGAAGAGTTTCTCTAGTGTACTGTCCGTCATAATACTTAACAGTGAACTCAGCCCCCTCTAATGGCGCAGGGTTTTCAATTTCCTCTACTGACTTCTTAATTAACTTAACAGCAACTGGGTCACTCATTGGCATATCAACTGAATTGACAGTCCATGTTGAAGGATTAGAAGCAGATACAGTATAAACTGTTGGGTCTAACGCAAAACCCTTTGGTGCTTTTACTTCCTTAACATAAACAAATGGATTACTAGGTTCAACTGTAATCTTTTCTGGTGCAGAAGCATTACCATTAGCATCTGTTACTAATGTGTATAATGGTGCATCAGATAAGTCAGCCTTCTTATGTACTTCATACTCTGCTCCACTTAAATCCTGTGCATAGCACTTATTTCCAAGTGTAAGAGATGGAATACCATTTGACTTCTTTATAGTTAAATTGATTTCTCTTGGTAATGGTTCACCTTCAGCAACTGCCCAAACAATCATTGTTAGGTTAGTATCAGGTGCTTTAGCAACACCATACTGTTGTAACCAATCTCTCCAGTTAGCACCAGTAGCACCATCACCATTGTTATAGGTTGTTGACCAACCTGTATTATCTGGTAATTCTTCTGCTGTACCTGAACGAGTTCCTGCTAGACGTAATACATTTGATTTTGAGTCGTAAGCCGCCTGCATATTGTTACCACCATCCCAATAGATACTTGAAACACCTACAATTCTTGCACGACCTGTTTGAGAACGAGCCTGTGCATCAGCCAATGCCTCACGTGCTGCCTGTTGGTAAATCTCTAAGTAAGGACGTGTTCCACCATAAGCATTAGGATTCATCGTCTTACCAAGCATACCCTCAATACGAGCCTGCATGTTGTTCATTGAATCTTCATTCCAACCTTGAATTGGGTTGCCATCAGCTCCCCACTGGTCGAACCACACTGTGTAACCTGGGTTGTCACCTGTTACCTGACCACCACCAGAACCACCTGCACCAGCGCCACCGTTAGCATAAACTGGTTGGAATAAACCTGTTACCATAGATAATACTGTCATAATAGACAACATAGCTACAGTAAATTTCTTTAGTAAATTCTTCATTTTTCACCTTTCGTTTGACCTTGGGTACTATGATGTACATAATTAAGAAAAGGTCTATCTTTCTTTGTATTCTTAGACAGTGTTCTTACCCACTGATGTTGCATTTTATAAGTTCCATACATTTTCACTACATATTATATCACACAATTTGCGATTGTCAATATCTAGTTCATTCGTTTAAGTGATTTACCACTTGCAATTTCATTTAAACAAACTACCTTACAAGTGTCAATATCCTGTTGTCTAAGTGCCAGCCCATATTCCTTAGCAATAAGTAACCATGTTAGACAATAGTCACCTTGGTTCGCTTTTGGTAACCACTCTGACGGTCCTTTTGCACCCTTACTTCTATTCTCCTTGTTTAGTACAGAAACCCCAACATTCTCATCTTGTGCGAATTTATTCTTCTGCTCGTTTGACCAAGATAAATCCGAGAACTTATTACAGTAGGAAATCGGAACTATGTGGTCGAAGTCTAAAATTTTAATGTCAGTGATTTCTTTATCTGTATAAGGGTCTTTGTAAACAAATGGGTCTATACTAATAAGGTATTGAGAAGTATAAGTATCATATTTAACTCTACTTACCTTTTCTCCATCTAATGTAAACTTCTTAGCAGGTTTTTCCCAATCATCACGATTATACTTTTCTTTATTCTCGTGAGTAGATACCTTAATACTATCTACTAAACTTAATATATCTTCCTTTGTAACTTTAGGTGTATTATCTTGTTCAGTAGATTGTTCTTCTTCTTTTACTTCTTCCTGCTTTGGTTCTTCTTGTTTTTGTTGTTCTTGCGTTGTAGTATCTGTTTCGCTTGGAACAGTTGGAGGTTGTTCTTCTGGAACAAGTCCTAATTTATTAAATAATGGGTCAAACACTTCTACAGGATTCTTGGTATCGACCTCATTACCAAAAGAACTAGGCGTATACCCCCCAATCCTTAATAAACCAACAAATACCAAACAAATAACTAGTACTCCTAATAATTTCTTAGCCATTTAACCCTTTTCTTCTAGTTGGAGTATTACTTTACCAAGCAGACTAGGCTGTACTTCGACATTAGTAATCTTATATACGCCATCATCTGTAACTACTTCTTCTCCAACTTTTAGTAGTTCTACAAATTTCCATTCACCACTTGATAATTCTACTTCCTCACACTTTTCAAATGTTAGGTCATCAACTTCTCTATAATCTATTCCACCACAAAACATTGGTCTAATATACTTATCATGGCTTGGCACGTTCTGGAGATTTGGATTTTTTGAGCTGTATCTTCCTGTATTATGATTTATGATACCATTAGCAATAAAACTATGTGTGTTTGGTACATGTAAATCATACACATCAGCATATTCATGCTCAATCTCCTTAATTGGTAAGTAAATCGCACAGTTATCCATTGGATGATGTAAGTTACAATTCCAAGCCTCTGTAATCAATACAGCTTTCTTAGACTGTTCTAGTCCAATCATTGCTTTAAATTTATAAGCATGTATTTTTGTGACAGTTATTCTATTACCTTGATATACACCAACGACATTTCCAAAGTGGTCACGGTCTCTCTGCATATTTCCAATAGATTTTGCAACGGTTGCAAATATACCAACATTTAACAACACTGATTGAATAAACTTAGTATCCTGTTTGTTATAAACACTTAATTTCAATCTACTTCTATCAGTACTAACAGTGCTATCTAATGTCATCCCCTTAATATAAGCCAATACAACTGATTTTGGAGATTTATAAATAAATTCTGGAATCTTTTTATTCCTTGCACCCTTTGGTAAGAATTTTAGCATGTCTATAAGTGCTTTACTGCCAAAATATGTATCGTAAACCCCAGTTCGTTTATCTATCGAAATTGAACACTCTAAGTTAAATAAGGACTTTACTAGATAAATTACCCTATCCCTAACTTCTTCATCCCTATTTGAAATCCTAATCTTAAACGAACCATTAGATGTTTTCCATGAACCATCCGCATGATACATTCCAAGCAATTCTGCTAGTTCTTCGTTTACATATTCTGGAACTGCTAAAGTATCAGTTTTATGGGTTCTTAGTTGATGAACGTCTAAATCAAATTTAACATACTCTGTTGGAAACTTATCATATCCAAAGGGTATTCTCACATACTGCCCAATAGATAACTCGTCTAATCTCCTAAAATTAGTAGAGTTTATAAGTAATTCTCTCCTTTTATTAGATGAGATTAAAGGATATTCTTCTTTCGTGTATCCAGATGCTATGATTGGATGGTTATGTGTCCCTTCGATAGTAAATCCTCCAACAGTAGTTATCTTTATAGTTGGAACATTAGAATATTTAATCTTATGACTTGCTTTTTCATATTCCAAGTCTTTATTAACGATTGAAAGATTCGTTCCCTCAAAAACACCATCTTTTTCGTTACCATCAAATAAATCTCCAATCGGCACATATCCACTATCGGTTAATAATAAACTATCTTTTGTTATACAAGCAGTTCCTGTTTGCTTAAACGAACAGTGTATCTTATCATCCTTCTGTCTTACTTTAGGTAATTTTATGATGTATGTGCTTAATAACTTTGATGCACCTCGATACTCTAATAATGCTTTTGTGAAAGGAATGTTTATCTTTTCTAATATCTCTTCTCCAACTTTTCTCCCATCAATCGGTTTTATCTTCATAATATCGTATAAAACAATTGCAACCTGTTTTGGTGAAGAAAGATTAACTGGATTGTCTAGTTGTTCGTGTGTCAAGCACTGTTCTTTATATGGGAGTAGTTCTTTATAACATTCATCTAGTGCTTTTTGTAGTTTTTCTTCATACTTAGGAATAATGGATTCAGTGTATGGCATATCTAAATATACCCCAGCCTCTTCCATGTTAATAGTAGCCTCTAACACATCCATTTCAATATGTCTAAATACATAATACAGATTTCTGAAATCTTCTCTTGGATGGTCTGGTCGTAGGAATTGTGCCTGGAATTGTTGCAACTCTCTTGTGTCAATAGCATCGTGAGCCGCATACATATAACCAACTTCAATAGGAACATATTGGAAACCTATCTTATTAAATAAATCTCCGAATGTTGCTTCATCTTGTTTGGAAACATATTTTCCGTGCAAATCCTTTAATCTATGTGATTCATTTTCATTTAAGATATATCCTGCTATCTGAGTATCCCACCAGCACTTTAATCTAACTCCATAGGTAAATAAGATTGTCCGAATATCGAAATCTGCATTGTGCATGATGATACGTGCAGTTATATTAAGTAAAGCCTTTATAATTGATTCCTTAGATAACTGATTTTCTACCAGTTCACCTGTAAAGTAATCAATATGTCCATAAGGACAATAACAAGCCCTTTCTCCATCTACATACAAACATAAACCAACTACAGTATCTTTATAGAACTCTAGCCCAGTTGTTTCTGTATCAATAGAGATATAACCACATTTATTACCTAACTCAATGTATTCCAGCAACTCTTTTTCTTCTCGTATGATTCTATAATCGTCTGGATTGTAAAGTTTGGCACTCTCTGCACGAGCAAATTCAATTTTTTCTAAAAAACTCTGTACCTTTTTCTCTTCTTTGGTAAGTTTCTTAGGTTTTTTGAGTTCGTCTAACGTTTGTAAAACTAACTCAGTATTATCTCGTCTTTTTAATCCCATTTTACTTCCTTTCTCAGCACAATTATAGCACATCTAATAAAATTTGTAAATATAGAAAGGGAGTTATTTTACAAACTCCCTAAAATCACAGTTCTTTAATAAGTCCAGTATGATAAATAAACATCATTACATCAAAAAGATAGATTTGAAATATCGTTTGTGTTCCATAAAACAATATAGTTAATATTATTGTTAATCGCACAAGTGCGTTTCTCTATATCTCTTACACACCATGTATAAATGGCTTTCTTGTAGTTTTGACTAGTTTCTGCCTTTTGTTCCCAATCTGCTAACATCTTAATATCGTCAGGATTTTCTTCATTAAACCAGTGTCCACCGTGATGCCAAAATCCGTTATACTCGATGTATGTATCTATTGGTTCTATATAAAAATCACACTTATAGGGGTATTTATCTGAGAAATGTTCCCTTTTAACTCCATCAATTCCAAATATATCAACTAACTTTGAGTATAGCAGTTCCTCTCCCTTAGAAAAGTGAAATGAGTTATTTTCTTTCATGGAAATTGTTTTCTTTTCAATCATCTTAGAATCTTTCCCCATATCACTAAGGGCCTTTCTACCCCAATCGGTTTTTGTCCACGAAGTTTCTCCGTACCTAGCAAGAGAAGTGGCTTCCTTTTTTCGGTTCACCTCATCAAGATTTTCGTTGATTGCAGTCATAGCCTTTTCTCTAACTTCTGGCAATTGGAATAGACATCTAACACCATACTCACGTAAAAATGTATTCTCTATCTTTTCTTTCACCGTTTCAGATTGAAATCCCCAAGGAACACCATACTTTTCCATGAAAACATCGGAAATCTTTTCCTTTACATGTTCTGATTTCGCAGGATAATCAACCCCAAAGATTTGTAGATTCGTTTGTTCTCTTTTTCTTTTTGTTTTCTCATCAATCGCAGAACATTTACAACTGCAATGCTTTGAGTATCCATATTTAGTACCACGGAAAGTGGTGTGGTTTCCACAAATACAAATCCCCTCGTTAGGGAACTTTTTTAAGTATTTATCATAGTAGTCTTTTACTGTGATGTGATGGAAATTCCAAATGTGCCCAGATAAACTTTTTTGAGTTTCAAACTCTCTTCCACATTCTCTGCAATATAGCATACCAACACTCAATACGTCCAATATGAGAGGTATACATCATTGCCGGATGCCGAAGTGCAGGTATACATGGCAATCGGACCCGTTGGATTCTGATAATAATACTCACCATTAGATTTCTGCACTGTATAATAGTTGTGTGCGTTCCAATCCTCTGATACCTTATAAAGTGTAACAACACTTCCATCTGGTTTATACCATGTAGCAGTAGTTGCCCATTCAATAGCAGTAAATCCCATATAATTATGAGCACCGAAAATCAATGGGTAACCTTCACCTACCCAACAATCTCCTCTATCTACAATATCTTGGAAACCTCTACTCTCTAATGCCCAAGAATATCCCCCTACATATAATCTACCATAATTACCCATAACCATAGCAGGTGCTTGATAACTTGGTTGAGAATATGTATCGTAAGATGTATTACTAGCATAAGATGTTGATGAATAAGAATTTGTATTAGATACATAGGCTTTTTGAGATTCTTGTGCTAATCTTTCTTGTTCTAATCTCTCTTGTTCTAATCTTTCTTGTTCAATTCTATCTTCTGCTTCTTTAATTGTTGTAGCCATATCAACTACATTTGAACATAATTGTTCACTACCACTTACCTGTTCGATGGTTGGTACAGCAGTAGAAACACCTAACTCAACCAAGTTAAGTGTTCTATCTAACTGTTGGATTGGTAGGTTAGGCAATAAAGCCAAAATAAAACTTAATAGTACGTTCATTGTTGTTTTTTAATATTCCTTTAATTCTCAATTATTAAATCTTGAAGGTAATTTTCTTTTTACCCTCTTCCTTACTTACTTCATCTGTTTTAATTGTGAAGATTTTCTTTTCTTCTTCACTGTGTTCTTCTTGTATATCTGGGATAACTTCCTCTTTATTTACACTAAGCTCTTTTGTGTTCTTAGGAACGGCAAAGGTATCTGTAAACTGTTTCTTCTTACGTGAAGGAGTTTTAGGTTCTCTGCCATATCCATAAAAACCAAACTCATCCTCTGGTTCTTCTTCAACCTCTTGGATATATTCGTTTGGAATTTGTTCTACAAATCCCTCAAAACATTCTTTAGGAACTTCTGCGTTTTCATCTCCAAACTTCTGTTCCTTGAATATCTTGTTGTTATAGGTGTCTAGTCTATCCTCATCAAACACAAAATCTCTTGCTTGCTTGAAAAAGAAAAACTGTGTTTCGTAAAACTCATTACCAGACATACAGAACCCACGGCCCTTTATCTGTGGTTTACTACGATTGCTTATCTATATGTTTATGTAGGTCGCTAATCTACATCTATTTTATAAAATAGCATATACTTTCATATATGTACAGACTATATCTTCTTCTCTTTCGAGAGTCTACCATTTCGATTTAAGGGATTCTCACCCACTTGCTTAAGCCCTACTCCTGTTGCCAAAAATGGCTAATGGATAGTCGTTGAAGTTTTTTCTTTTCAAAACTTACCTGCTGATTGTCAATTATAAAAACACTTAGGTTTACACCATATGTCATCATCTACATTTTTTCTGTTTTCACAACTATCACACTTGTGCATATTTCATCACTATGTTGTAGTTGTAGATGCTTTACGAGTTCCCAGCAATTAGATAGAATTTTATTATTGTAGTTGTCACCAACTACCAAGACTTTTGCAAATCTTTGTCAAATAATCTAGCGGATGCACCATCATCAAAACCACCTACGATGATTCTTTGTTGGATATTATTCATCTGGTCACTGTTTATAGTACTTTGATTTATACTTTGTGCGGCGATACAAACGTGAACACCTGCGGCACGACCTAGACGAAGAATCTGACCAAGTGCAGTTTTAATATCATCAAGTGCCCTGTAATCATCACTACTCATTAAGGCGTTCATTTCATCTATAAGCAAAATCATTGCCTTAACTTTAAATTCACCAGTAGTTTTCTTAATATCTCCATCTTTGATATAACTATTATAACCACGATATTCAACTAACTTAGGATTTCTTAACTCATTGTTCTTTAATCCATTGTAAATATCCTCAATAGTCATAAATGTTTGACATCTTCCGTCAGGATGCATCTTTGCCATCTTTTCGTAGTTCCTATCAGTCTTATCTAAGTCCTGCCAAACACAGAATATCTCATCAAACTGATACTCTCTACCAAACAGTGTATAGTAGTTTACTGTTAGGTTTCTGATATTGTACACATTGTTTACACCTGCAGTAGCCATAAACTTATATCGTTTATCCATGAGTTGATAAAAGGCAACAAAGGCATCTCGTGCCTCATCTACCTCTAACGCTACACCAACAACACCTTTTACACCTTGTAGTAAGTTAAATTCCACCTTTTTCATATCAACACCAATCATCATGATATTGTCAGAAAAGTGTGAAATATGAGAAACGATACCATTCTCTGTGACAGACTTACCCCCACCTGTACCACCACAAATAACTAGAGAAGTAGATGGTAGAGTATTTAATAGTTTATCGTCTTTAATGTTATCGTTTAACTTCCAAGTTAAAGGTGCAACTTTTAAAGTAGTGTTGTTTATAGAAAGACCAAGATAAATATTATTCCAGTCTTTTCTACTCTCATCAAACTTATAAGGTGCAACAGTTGGCACAGGTTGTTTTGGTGTAACAACTACTTCAATATATCCTAGGTCAATATATGTATTAATGTAGAAATAAGAGAAGTGGTCTGATAAGTCTGACATTGTACTAACAAAATCTCTCTTATCTACCTCTTTACCTGTTCTACTAAACTCAATAAATAGTCTATTGTGTGTATAGAATATAACTTGTGTTCCTAAGTACTTATTGGCAATCTCTAACACCCAATCATCAAACCCACACTTGCGTAAGAATAAAAGATGTAATATTCCCCATAATAAAAAGGCAACTCCACAAATGCAGAGTGCCCCAAGTTCAGCATATAAATAGTAGATACTGCTAGAAATATCTGGTAGTTTATTGGATATGCTAATTCCGAATAGAATAGCAAATATAATCAGGAACGCAATTCCTGTACCAATCATTACCTTAACAAACCTACTAATTGTCAAGTGTTTAGGTAATATACCTGTTAAAACTTGTTCTTCCTTACCATTTTGCATTAAATAAACTCCTTACTTAAAGTTTCTGTGTCATACACTAACCTAACTGCAAAAGATGGTGGTAGTGGAGTACCATCAAAATCATAGTTATCCACTTCTACCATAAGAACATCTAAACCTCTGAAATACTTATCAAAGAACTTATCAGTAATAGTAACTTCTGCATTTTTAATTAGGTTTCTTTGTAATACACTACTAACTAAGGTTTCTAACATTTCAACTGTTACAATTTCCTTATTCATATATGCACGTGTATCTTCTTTTATCTTCTTATTTAATCTCTCTAATGTTAATTCTACATCACCAGAGATAATTAAATTTAAAAAATCATCTCTCATACTACACCTCACTTTTTGGAACATACATTTTTCCAAACGTACTTGCCGCTCTTGCTACTTCGGCATAAGAGTTTTCATTAAACTCATAAGACCTAACGATGTTGGAACTAACAGATACTCTACTACCATATTTACTTGGCACATCAACTACAAAAATAGTATCGAAGTATTTCTTTACAAATTGATTGTCTATAATAACCTGTGTACCTGTATAACTATAAAAATCTAAGGATTCTAATACAAAATCTACTACATCATTTGCAGTAACATAGTATTTACTTAAAGAACCCTTTTTATTACCGTGGAATCTATCATCGTTCAAAGCATTTAGTAACTCTTCGGAAACATAGAAAAATATCTCACTATCCCTCAGTCCAGCGTTTGGATTTTTGTATTTAACCATTCTTCTAACTCTAATCATCACGCTCTATATCTCCGTCAAGAGGGTCAATTGGATAGACTTCAAACTCTTCCCAATTTATATATTTGGCAATATCAACCGATTCTAAAATCTTAGTGAACTTAGCAGTATTTAATTCACCGTTCTCAGAGAACTTTAAATTTCCGCTGGATGCAACATTACCCACAAATCTTGCTCTTAAATCAAATACAACTGTAATCTTTTTTCTTTCAATCCGTACTTGTACAGTATCTGCCTCTAAATCACTACAATTTGTAGATTCTATAATTGCCTCAACAACTGCATCCCCAATTGTAAATAACTTATCCTCACTGTACTCTGATAATGTACCTACAGAAAGAACTACAGAATTATCACGAGTTACTACCTTTGATACATATTTACCACTTCTACCCTTGGAAAATAACATTAATCTCTCACCTCTCTTACAATGTATTACAATAAAATTATTATTTCAACTCTTTTATTGCAAAAACAAAAAGAAGGGAGATATTACTCTCCCTTTTCGTCTTTCTTCTTCTTGAAAATCACGTAGCCAATACCAGCGATTGCAGAAGTTGCAAGAATACCGATTGCAATAGGTGCTACAAGAGAACCTTTAGAAGTTTCTTCCTTAGTTTCTTCTACCTTAGCATCTTCTCCTTTAACTTCATTCTTCTTTTCTTCGTTTGGGTTACCGATTTCTTTATCAATCTTAGGCTGTTCTACAGGTTTCTTCTCTTCCTTCTTAGAAGTTGTTTCAGACTTGTCGATTGCAATATTCTTCTTAGAATTATCTTTAGAATTATTTACAACAACACCTGTTTCAATAGCCTTTTGACGAGCAATGTACTCATCGTGTGCTTTCTTAGCACCATCTAACTTAGCCAATAGGTCATTTAACTTGTTAGTTTCTGTTTCTAAGACTGCCTTTTGAGCATCTAATTCAGCTAATGCCTTATTTGCCACGATATTAGCATTGTTTAATTCTTCTAATGCAGTTGCATATCCTGCCTTAGCATCTTCTAACATTGCCTTAGCCTGTGCTAATGCTGGGCCTGTCTTAGTAGGGTCTAACTTATCAAATGTTTCCTTAGCCTGTGCTAACTCTGCTTTCTTAGCATCTAATACCTTTTGAGCATCTGCTACCTTAGCAAGAGCAGTATCATAAGCAGATTGCTTTGTTGCAGTTAAAGCCTTTGCCTGTTCTAATGCTTGTGCCTTTGTTGCAGTTAAAGCAGTAGCGATATTGTAATCACTTGTAGCAGAATTTAACTTATCAGTAGCTTTAGTTAATTCTTCTCCTGCCTTGTCAGCAACTGCTTGTAAGTTAGCAACCTTAGCAGTTAAATCTTCTACCTTCTTAGTAGCCTGTGCAACTGCCTCATCAAAGTTATCTAATTTAGATTGCAAATCAGACTTATTCTTTTCTAAATCTTCTAACTTCTTAACTTCTGTTGCTAATTCACTCTTAGCCTGTTCTAATGCTTGGTCAGCAGTAGCCTTTTCAGCCTTAGCACTTTCAACCTTAGCATCTTGTGCTTGTGCATCTGCAATAGCCTTTTCTAACTTAGTCTGAGCATCAGCAGTTGCCTGTAAGGCGTTCTGTAAGTCTGTTAAAGCATTATTTGCTTCTGTTGTCTTTACCTCAACCTGCTTATCTAATTCGGTAGATTGTGCTTCAAGACTTGCTAATTCATTCTTAGCATTTGCCAATTCAGCTCTAGCATTTGTTAATGCACTACCATCACCTTCAAGAGCTACTTCATATTCTGCCTTAGCCTTGTCGTATGCCTTTTGTGCCTCTGCCTTTGCAGTTTCGATTTCATTCTTATATGCAATTAAGTTATCTAAGTATGTCTGTGCATCAACTGCATTTTGTGTTGTTTCATATGTAAAATTTTGAATTGTTACTAAGCCATAACGAGTACCAACAACATCTTGCAATGCACCTGCTACTGTATATCCACGATTTACAATATTTGTATAGTGACCATACTGACGGTCTAATGGACTACGACCGTTAAATGCTTGCTTATATGCTTCCTTATATTCTGCATCAGATAAATCCTTATGTTCATAAGCAAATTTCTCTGTTGTGTATAACCAGAATAATGAAGCATCTACACCCTTAGAGCCAAACGCTAAGTTTTCGGCAACTGTATAAATCTTACTATGTGGATTTGCCTTTGGATTTTCTTTCCAAATAGCTTCTGTTGCCGCACTACGAGCCATAGCAGTAGCCATTAAGTAGTCGTCTACCTTTAAGTCTGCTAAACCTGTGAAGTTACTATCAGATTGACGTAACTTGTTTGTAGCAATAATGTTCTTAACACCTTCAATAGCATTGTCTAAGTTTGTACGAGAATTTCTATTTGTTGAATCCTCTGTGTTCATAAATGGGTCGTTCTTATGGTCGTTGATAACCTTAACAGCCTTGTCAGAGTTATTCTTTTCAAACCAACCCAATGTACCCTTCTTAATTGCTTGGTCAGCCTTATCTAATACTTCCTTAGCGGCATTCATTGTCTTTTCTAATTCAGTAGTTAATGAACCATTTTCTGCATCCTTAACTTTCTGTTCAAGTTCTGCAACCTTAGAAGTTTGTGCTGTAACCTGTTGTTTCTTATCAGAAGCACTCTTCTTTGCTAATTCCAATGCTTCATCAGCACTCTTCTTAGCATTTTCTTTCTCAACCTTATTAGCCTCTGCAGTTGCCTTTTCTGTTTCAGCAGTAGTCTTAGCAGTATCTAATTCATTCTTCTTGGCAGTTTCAGTTTCTACTTTAGCATTAGCAGTATCTACTTCTCCCTGCTTAGAAGTAACATTCTGTTCCTTTTGAACACGAACTGGCTTACCTGCTTCAATCTGAGAAGTAATATTATCAATTTCTGACTGTAAGTTCTGCTTTGCATTTGCATCGTTTAACTTAGCCTTTTCTGATTCTGCACTCTTTAATTCCTCTTTACCACTAGCAAGATTACTGTCAGCAGTATTCTTAGCAGTTTCTGCATCTGCCTTTTCTTGTGTAGCAGTATCTACGATTGCCTTCTTAGCATCTTCATCAGCCTTAACTGTATCATAATCAGACTGTGCAGTTGCTTGCTTTCCAGTAGCATCGTCTAATTCAGTTTTTGTTTCATTTGACTTACCAGTTTCTTCATCAACCTTAGTCTGTAATTCAGCACTTTCTGATTCCTTAGTTTCAATATCTTTCTTACCTGCTTCACGGTCATAAGCATTTGCTTGCTTATCTAACTCTGTGTGTTCAGCAACAGAAGTTTCCATATTATCCACTGTTGCCTTTGCAGTTTGTTCCTTTTCTTGTGCTACCTGTTGATTAGCCACAGCAGTATTAGCTTCTACTTGTGCTTTATCAACATTTGCTTGTGCAGTTGTAACTACTGGCTTTTGTGCCTCTACTGCCTGTTCAGCTTGCTTTTGAGCATCTTCTGTTTCTTCTGCAAATACTGGTGTAGAAATAACTGATGTCGCAGATACACCTGCTAATGTTGCTAATGTAACCTTCGTTAATTTATTCATTTAATCTGTTTTTCTCACTTTCTGTTGGTATATTTTACCCAACCTATGTGTATATCATAACACAACTTCCATACATTTGTCAACACCTAAATTACTCTTTTGTATTATCAATAATCAAGTCATATTGAGTATAAGAAGAATCTAGAGTACTTTGTCTAATATTTTCACCCGTAATACTATAATAATAGTCATTTATCTTAGAAATAATATCTTCTTCCTTATCTTCTCGATTGACTTGAATGACTGTAAAGTGTTCTTCGCCATTACAGTATAAGGAAATCTCAATGCAGAACTCCCCCTCATAAACTGACAAAACAACAACTTTGTCTAGTAAACAGATGTCTTTATCGTAAGAATCATATAATTGCATTGGTACAATTCGTGTTTCTGTATATGCAGATTGCATCATCATTGAATTATATGTATCAGGTTTGAAATAATTTTTAAAACGTGTCACTTTACTTGCATTAAAATAAATCATTGTCATCTGTGATTACCAAACCTTTCTCCATTTTTCCAAGATACTCCTTCTTCCTCATCAAAGTCGTACTCATCATGAGTGTTATCTTTTTCTGCGTAAGTATTAACAAACTCAATAAATTGCTCTCTTGAAAACTTGTCTGAACCTAAAATATCGTGAAAAGCATCTGCAAATGTATTATCCACACTCTTTAACTTATATTTATTAGAATCTCCAATCTGCTTACAGTACATATCTAATAATTTACACTCTGGTTCTTCTACTACATTATCCTTAACTATCATGATTTCATCATCAAATGAGTAATTACAGGTCAATTTACCAGATAATTCAAGTTTTGCACCATTTGATAGATTGTTTGACTGCTTAATCTGATAGAGTATATTTGTTATTGCTTTTCTACTACTCTCTGCATAGGTTGTATAAGACTTATTTGTAGCAAAGATAAACCCAAATTTCTTAACTGTACCGTTAAATACAAATCTAATCTTTAGCATTATTTAATTTATCCAAAGGGTTGCTCGACAGCATATGCATTGGGTAATTTGGAACAACATGAACGAAACCACTGTTGTTATCCTTATCTATCATAAATACATCACCTGCTACAAACTTTGAAGATACCATTCCTACGATAGCTTCTCTATCAATAGGATTATCTCCTAACTGCGTTGTATCAAATTTAGACAAGAATAAACTTGCTTCTTCCATAGAACTCTTAAAAATAAACTTAGTTGCAATGTGGTTAGCAATTCCCTTTGGAAAATGACTTACACCTTGACTGGCAAGGATTGTTGCGAATCCCAAACTTCTTCCAATTACCAAGAATCTATCAATAATAGCAGACATCGCCTTATTTCCAAATAACAAGTGTGCCTCATCACAGCAGAATACTGTTGGAATCTTATTGTTAGAAGATAATATCTCCAATAACTTAGAAGATAATAAGTACACAATAGCACTTGTGAATCTTTGACTAGCAGTATAGTTTTCTACACTAACTGTATGGTCTGGCAAGTCCATACCATGTAAAGAGATTACAAAGCTGTCAGTTAAACTTAACTCTAATGGTTCTACGTTCTCTTCTCTTGTAAATAGTAGTTTGCCATATTTACTATCGGATACTGCCTTTAATCTCGCACCTAAATTAGATGCAAAACTGTTATCACGTGAGAATAAGTACTCTGCTACATCTTGCATATCTACATAGTTTCCATCTCTTTTAAATCTAGTTACAAAGTCTTGAATAATTGGAGTAACCGCTCTTTCCTCATCTGTGGAAAGTTTACCACAAATTAACTCTATAATTGATAAAATAACAGAGGTATCTATATCCTTTAAGAATGTAAATGGATTTAACGCACCATCACGGATATTATTTATATCTACAATCTTAACATTAGGATAAACATTCTGTATTTTTATTAAATCGTTCTTAGGGTCAATTGCTAATATTCGTTGTCTTAGACTTAATGTATTGGCTAAAGTACTTAAAAGGAAGATAGATTTTCCACTTCCACTGCTTCCAACTACGATTGTTCCTGCTGGGTTGTTTGTCCAGATTGAACTCATTGGTTGCCATCTAATTGTTCCCATATACACTTTCCTTTCTCATAAATAAAAAAGATATGCTATTGCATACCATTAATTTACTCGCACAAAATGAATTGTTGAATCATTCTGAACTAACTGTAATTCACCATCAACCATCTTAAAGGAGAATTTACCTGTTTCCAATTGGTATGTACCATCTTCCTTTAACTGATAACCTGTCGTACCAGATGGATTTCCATTAACGGTCATACTAACATCTTTATCTGTAAACTCAAATCCTAATAGAATCTGATTATATTGTTCTTCACTAAAAATCTTCTTTAAATCTTCTAATGAGTACTTATTACCTTTTGCAGTAACATAGGATACTTCCCACTTACCTACAATAGAGTTATTTGTTTCTTCTGCAGTCTTTTCTTCCACAGGTTCACTCTTTGGTTGTTCTACCTTCTTAGGACTACAAGCACTCATCCCTAAAATCATTGTTGCACAAAATACTGTCTTTACTAACTTATTCACTTAAAATCTTTTCCTCTCTCTGTGTGATACTAGATGCATACTTTCTTTCTGACTTTTCCTAGTTCAACTACACTATTATCATTTTGGTCTACGAAGTAAAAAATATCATCAATTGATATTAAATCGCCATAACAAATATCAGTTTTCCACTCATCATCTTTATAGCTACTTACTTCATTAAAAATATCGTTAAAACCATATCCTACATCACTAAATACAAACTCTTTAAACTTAGTGGTGTATTTTAACATCCTTACTAAATCCCAATCAAATCTTCGCATTGTTTCATAGTAGTCACCAGACCAATATCCAATGATACCATCATAGTCCATCTTCTCATGGTCTGGCTTATATACTACTACATGTCTGCCAATTTCATTAGAGAATAACATTACTTATTTTCTTCTGATTCTGCGTTACTTGTTGCCTTTGAAAGGGAATCTGTTGCCTTAACAACCATCTTGTCAGCCTTATTAAATAAGCCTAACTTTTCAAACCAACGAGAAATAAAATTTCCCAATACACATCCAATTGCTGATGTAATAATTAAACGTAAATATACCATATTTTTCTATATCTCCTCTTTATCTTCTTCTTTTTCTTCTGGTTCTTCCTGCATAGATAGTACAAAGTTTACAAATTCATCTCTATCCATGCTTTTTACTTCATTTAATACTTCTTTTAATTCTTTTTCCTTATCCATGTTTGTATTCCTCATTTGCTAGACCATGTTTACGATACCAGCGTAAAATCTTCTCATTAATTTCAACCAACTCTTCTAGTTGTCTAACAGAGAACTTTACATCAGGTTCATATTTGGCAGCATAACTAAGACTGTTGTACACTTTTGAGTTTTGTTCAATCTCATCTAACACCCTCAATAACTCTTTTCTTGATTGAAGTTTTGATTGTGTGATGTTATCTTTAATGAAGTTCACAACTATAAATATTCTATGCACTTCAGGATACGATTGAGTACAGTCAAATGCAATCTGTTTTAAAATAAGTTCCACAGATTGCTCAAACATATATCCAACACATAATAAAAGGTCTTTATCTTTCATTAAACGTTCTTTAGAGTACTTATCATACTGAGCTATCCCCATTTCGTAGAAATAAGTAGAACGTGCCTCTAACATTAACATAAAGCAATCACCTATTTTACTTTACTGAGTTCTTCTTTTATAACTCTCTTCACAGTAGTGTCATATTTCTTTTTCATCTCAGATAATAGTGTTTCTACTTTATCTATATCCATTGTATAAAACTTCTGTGGTTTCTCACGCATTGGATAGACCGTACATTCATACCTACCCCTGTTATACAGGACTTCAACCTCAAACTGTCCAAGAGATACAACCCTACAATAATCTAAATTTATATCTCCTACTACTTTTGATTCTTCAATCTCACTGAGTTCCCCAACTGTTTTTTCTAAGAAATCATTACAAACTCTAGTCAACGCTGTTGCAATATAAGATTGGTTTCGAATGATATTACACACTCTTTCAACAGACATATTTTCCGTATGAATAAGGGGTTCACTATCTGTTCTCAAACTCACTTCCCTTGTCACAGTTTTTAATGTTCCATCATCTAATATAGTTATGTACATCACTATATCAAGTAACCTACCATCAAACAATCTCAATACGTATAACCCATCCTTAAGTCCAAAGAATCTTCCTAGTCCAAGTAAGTTGTTTAGCGATGCTGTTACATCAATCTTATTTTCCATTAATCTGAACTCCCTTAATTAGTTGAAATACTTTTTCTGCTAAATTAACCTTAAATTTTTCGTACCTTGCATTTATACTATCACTTAACTCGTGCCATTGAGTACCTTTCCCAATATAAATCATACAAGTCAATAAATTAAAAGTTTCTAATTTAGGTGGATTGTTTGATAACTTATGTTCTTCAACATACTGTTCAATTTCATCACAGAATGGATGTCTTGCTCTATCGCAAAATGTTTGTAGTTGTTTAGAAATATCCTCTGAGTTAGATAGCAAGTTTTCAACCTCTTTAAGAGTAAATTTTCCTATTGCTAATAATTCATAGTACAGTCCGTCTGAGGTTATAAAAGATAAAGTTCCTTCAAACAGTTCGTTAGCTATTTCTTTCAAACTTAATCGTAATTCACCATATCTCCCATAGAAAACAGCAAAACTATATCCCCCATTCAATTTATGGTATCCAACACCAGATTTCTCTACTAAATCTTCAATTCTCATGTCTATATTTCCTCAATATTAAATACTATGTCAGCTACTTGTTTTAGGAACATCTTTTGCTTTTTATAAAGTACCATACATAGTTCTTCTTTGTTATAGTTATCAGCAGTTAATTCAGTTTCTAATTTATTGGTATAAACCCCCAAATACCAACTATCTCCATAACTATTAGCAGAGCCAACTTCCACATTATAGATAATTAGATTAAACTCTTCTGTGCCAGTATCCTGTTCTAAATCATTTGAGGGTCTACTCACTCTGAACTCTTCCATAAATTCATCTTTAGTTTTTTCGCATAGATTGGCAACTTTCTGTGAAATTGTATCTATATTCAACACTAATTTTTCAAAGTCTTTATAAACTAATGTTCGTTTATCCAAAGGTGTAACATACCCATTATAGTTCTTGAAGAATAACTCAGCTCGATAATGATTATTTTCCCACGGAGTAAAATATAAGTACAATTCTCCAAAATTGCTATCAATTATTGATAGAGAGAGAACTGTACGAACTTCTTTCAACTTTGAAGTTCCTAAAAGTTTTTCAATATTCACTATGAAAACTCCTCTTATTTTAAAATTTCCTCACCATTTATCATGTTGTTGTAAAGTTGTGGATTAAATTCACCACTCTGTTCATGTGCAAAGAATATATCCTTGTCAGATGATGTAAGTGTTAATAAATAACAATAAGCACGATTAGAGTCAATATCATTTTCATATTGCTTTTTCAATGTAACAAATAAGTCAATATCACTATCTTCTATGCAACGGTCTGTAATTGTAGAACCAAACACTTTAATAGAAGTAAAGTAATCTCTTACCTTTTCGTCATTCGCAATCTTTTCAATTTCTAATCTCTTAATATCATTTATCATGGTTAAATCATACCACAACTTTACATAAAAGTCAATACTATTCTAAATCAATATCAAATTCTTTTACTAAATACTCAACAAAATCAATTAAATCATCTGTTGGTAAATAGTTTTCAAGTGCAGTAATTACATCTGCCTCAGTAATACCACACTCACAAACGATTGTATCTAATGCTTGTACCGCTTCTTCATTTGTTGTAATCTTCATGTTAATATCTCCTTATTCTAATTCAAGACAAAACTCAATATTGTCTGTAAATCTAGTTTCTAACTCGTTTTTAACTGCTTTTTCTATCTCAGTATCAGAAATTTCTTCACCATCCTCGAAAATATCCAGATAATCTACGCAGAAATCCCCAACATACTCACAATCTTGGTAGTAGTCAAATGTTATTTTGGATAAAGGTATTCTGTATGTAGCAGTTAGATAAGCATTAAAAGAAATATCTCTAACATCCCCATCTGCATTTAACGGACAACTATCATAAGAAGAAAAGTCCTCATCATCAATCTGTACTTCCACAGTTACTGTTAATTCATCTATTCCAGTGTCTACAGAAATATCTTTATAAGTTACGTTTTTTCCACCTACTAAGTTGTTTGTAATCTCAATGTTTACTGGTAATTCAATCTTCACACTCTTAACTCCTCAATTTTCTTCAAATGTTGATTAATATGGAAACGAGCATCAATCATCTCGTTTAAGAATAAAATAAACTCATTTAAGTTATCTCTTGAAACAATAGAAGAATCAGAGAGAGATAATTCATGATTGAAAAACTCACATCTCCAAATTACTCGCATTTCCTTATCCCCATAATACTCATCTAATGATACTCTAACACCATCATTTACAAATTCAAAGTAAGTTTCAAAATCAGTTTCAACTAACTTATGTACCCCATTACTTACTTTGTTTACGAACTCTTTAAATGTAAACTCACTCATCTATTACACTTCACCCCACTTTTGGTCATCTCTATTATCAATTTCCACACGGTCATCTTCAAATTCAAACTCTGTTTTATCTCTTGAAACATTAATTTCAATTTCACCCTCTAAATCTTCTACTACTGCATCTGCACCAGTATAATCAGCATCTAAAGGAGAGTATCCTAATTCATCCAGACCACGTTGTTTATAGTAATCTTCTAAATCTTCAAACTTAGAGAAGTAGTATCTGATAAACTCATTTTTACCACCACTCTGTACAATACCCATACCTGGATATGTTGAATCAATTGTTGTTGCTAAGTTGTTATCTAAGGCTACTAAACTTGCCCCAGTTTCTGTAGCTCGCCCGCAAAAGCCCCTAACCTATATACCCTTGGTTTCCCAATATTTCCACAGGGAGTAGACTATACCATCACATAAAGTGTCGAGATTATAGTCGTTGAACGTCACTCTTTATAATAAAGAGGTTTCGATGCGTTTGATTTCCCAATCATAAACGATGTTACCATACCAAATCCGTTACTATTTGCCACAATATTATCACTAATATTGCTTGGTTGTTTATGCTCTAAGGGGTTTCCCGCAATTTACTCGATTTAATGTGGTCTATAAAGAATTTAAACCACAGTTGTGTGTAAATATTTTATTCCCAGTATCTGTGTAAATTAAGAATTGATTATCAGGTGAGTCCGTAGTAATACAAGCACACTCGATAGTTGGCACTTTAGATACCCCAACTAATCTAATATTATCTTCATATCTTCCGAACCTAATCTCATTCCCAATATACCAGTCTTGGTTAATAAATAAATCTTCTGTTTCTGTTACATACTCATAAGTATTATCTCTGTTTTGTACAGTCCATTGGTGTACATCTGAACAAGTAATAGAACCGTTTGTAAAAGTAATTCTATAAACAGTCTTAGGGGTATGTGTTGGTGTTATATCCAAAATACTATGGAACTTGTTATCTGTTCCGAACACTTTATCTTCTAAGGTAATATCTCTCAGTAGTTTATCTCCACTATCTGTTACAACTAATGTGTCCAATGCTAGTGGGTTTGAACGGATTACTGTTGGCAAAACAGATGCATTAGGTTTCTGAGTGCAAACTATAGCATGAATAGCTGAACTTCTTCCTAATTGAGTAATGGATGCTATTAAACTAACAATCTCAGCTCTTAACATATCTTGGTCTTTTGACTTTTGGTCTTTACTTCCGCTTAATTGGGTTAACTCTGCCAGCTCGTCTACAATCGTTACAAGCATCTTCATCTCATCGGAGTAGATATAGTTCACACAGTTATAGTTTACTTCTATCCAGTCTGTTCCATTTAAACAAACCTCAATCTTACTGGTTGTTTCGGTATTTACTAATTCAACTACTTCACTTGCAGTTACTTCTTTTTCAACTGAATTAACCTTTACTTTAATAATATCAGTTTCTAAGTAATCTCTACCAGTAATATAAACCATACCAGACTTCTTAGTTGGTTTATACTCCATGATATTCTTTATCTTTAATTCAGCTAATCGCATATTTCTACGATACATCGCTTGTTTTGCAATTCTAAGTACCTCAACTGCTTCTTCCACAGTATTTGCTACCCCAGTAACACCCTTCATTCCTTTATATCCAGAAAACTCTGTAAACTTAGGGTCAATTAGGGATAAAGCAACTTCATTTCTATGTGCAATTCCCCCATAAATAATATTCTGAACTGCTACAGAATTATGATGCGTAAGCCCATTTAACTCATATTTTCCTGTGGAAGTGGAAACACAAAAACAGGGTAACTTTCCCAAAAACTCTACATTTTGAATGGTTGTGCCAGAAAAGGTTAAAATCCCATACTTGTTAAAAAGGTAAGCTAACCCATTAATCGGAATCCAATATACATTGTCTGAAACCTTCTGGCTTTCCCAAGAGGTTTGGACTCTATTTACTGATGCTTCGTAATACGCACCATCATCGAACTTAAATATGTAAAACTCATAATGAGGTTCACTAATATCTGTTACACTAACACCACTCACAGGGTTTCCCAAGAGATAGTCTGTAATCATCTTTCTGTGTTGTATATCCGCTGTACCTAAAATATTTACGTATAACTTCTCCTTTAATGGAACATTTCCAATGCAATATTTTGCAATTTCAGTTTTTGCATCATTGCATAATGGGGAAATATTAAATTGTAATAAATGGTCACCACTTAATACAATCGTCCTATTATTATAAGTAACTTTGTATGAGTTATATTGGTGGGATAAGTGTTTTTCAGTTACCACAGACCCATCTGAAAACACATGCCCAACATTAACATCCTTCCACTTCATAATTAAAAAGCCTCCAAAAATTTATTAATATCATCAATCGACCACAAAAGTATGTAGTTTAAGTTATTCTCTTTTGCAACTTTATACTTTTCAACATCCACAACAGTCCAAATATGTACAACCTTATCGTAAAAACTACTTGTTTTTGCTAAGTCTTTATATTTGTTTAAAGTATTCACATCATCAGGATTATCCTTATCAAACAAGTGTGTTTGATGAACAAAATGTCCATTAAGTTCTATATACATATTATACTCTGGTAAATAAAAATCACAGAAATATGGGTATAATTCATCTTTATATTCTTGAATGTATTGTATATTCAAGTCATCTAACTTATTTTTGAAATATCTCTCTAAAGGTGAAATCTTTTGATTTTTAACGCGAGTACTTACAACTTTATTTTTATGTTGTTCAGAACGATTTAAGCAAGAAACACATCCGACACCAATGACATGAAAAGTTTCTTTACCACAAACTTCACAATATCGCAACCCATCATATTTCCTGTGTGCATTACGAAAGTTTATTGACCCCCAAACTTTCCCATTGACACTTGATATATCTCTAGCTTTTTGCGTTTTATTGTAAGTGGTAATATCCTTAGCTGATTTCATCCTTCTTTCTGGAGTAGACATTCTTACTCTAGCAGATTCCACATGTTCTGTATAATTTGCTACACACTTAGTAGAACAGAATCTGTGAAAACCATCTCCAAGCTTATGAAAGGTTGTAGGTGCACCACAGGTTAGACAAGCCCCATCAGAGGGTTTCATTAAATAGTTTCGATAATATTCCTCTGAAGATGTTTTATGTGATTGTCTAATATGGCTTGATAATGCTTTTAAATTTAAAAATTCTTTTTCACAGATTTTACATTTTTCCATCATCTATCTCCTGACCAACCCATATTGCCTTACCACCACCGGTATTGTAAGTGTAAACTGCATCATACTTATATGAACAACTACCACTCAAAAACTCTGATACTGTCTTATCACACACTAAAAAGATGTGCTCCTCAGAGTCTACAGATATGCATCTAACCAACGTATTCGGAATTAAAATCTTACTAATAAGACTATAGTTAGTATTATTTCCTAATATATAATCACCCACAACTAATTCTTCACAATGCGTTGGCATAATTTCGCCACCCAAAATCACAGGGAATCTGTGGATAGAGTCTGACTTAATCTTAATCACCGTATCCCCATTACTAAAAGATAGTTCATACATTTTGTCAGAGATGTGTATATCATGAACAACTTTCACACTGATTGGTTTATTATCTCTATCAAACACATAATCCCCAACTTGAATAGTTCCCATCGTCTTATACCCATTTGTTGTAGGAATGATGGTATCTAAACTGAGAGGAGCACCACAAATTAGTCCCTGCGGAGCAGAGGGTAATTCCATATCGGCTTGTAGAGGATTGCCCATTTCATCTAAAAATTGGCTCTTACCTAATCTCTTCTTATCTACTTTATCTGGCATCCAAGCAATTTCACCTTTACCTGTAATACCTAAAGTAAAGAATCTAGTAGGTCTTAACCAGTTTCCTTGCCATCTTGCTACAGTAGGTGGTTTATCATATCCTACAAAACTAACTAATCTTTCTTCTAAGTGTAATTCATAGTTCCACGTATAAGTAGATAGGAAGTTATTTAACTGATTTAGATACTCTGGTAAATACTTATCATCAAATGTAATAGGGTCTACTGTAACATCAATCTTATTAATTGTATTATACTTATGTTCCAAAGTAAAAGGTACATTATTAAAATCTACCCCTTTTCCCTTTTTATCTACTAGATTATGTAGAATCTCATATATCTGAGTTATCTCTGCTCTAGTTTTCTCAATACGTTGTTTTCTTAGTGTTGTTAATGTTAATGTAATAGATACACTCACTAATAGATAAACAAGCATTACCCAAATTGCATAGTTCATAATTAGGTTATTAACAGCTTGTAAGATAATTGCTACAATAAATAGACCTATTAGTAATAAACTATCTTGCCTTGAATAATTAAAATTCTCTTCATTATCTGTTGTTACATCCATAGTAATGTTAGATATATACTGTGAAAGTGATACAGATAAGAAGTAAATTAATACATACATAGTAATTTCCTCACTTTCTAAATTAGAACCACTTAATTTTAAAAGTTAATTCTGGATTCCACTCTTTGAATGGTGCTAGATACTCTTCTTTGCTAGGGAAATACTCTTCACTACTGTTTAAGTTGAAGAAGATTCCTTGATATTCAACCCCATAGAAATGATTGGATACTTCTGATTCTTTGCTATTAAATGCAACTTTGAATGGTACATCATTCCCATCTTTATCTACTGCATAGACTTCAAAGCCCTGTGCACCAGTTACATAATCAGTTAAATCCTCTAGCCACTGGGAGTGTAGTAAATGGTTTTCTGACTTTTTAATGTCTGATAAGTTAAAACACTCTTTATATCCCTTTTTAAATAACTCTAATATCTCTCTTAATGTCATGGCATCTCCTTAAATACATACGTAATCTTGTTGTATTACAAACTCATGTGCAGCAGTAATAAATCTAGCATCATTGGACTCGACAGAAAAATCATCGTAAGTATATACATCTGTTGATAACTTAGGTGTAATAACAATATTACCAGATAAAAGTTCTTTTGTTCCCTTTGCTTGATAGCCAACTTTAAATATTAATCTTCCTTGCACTGTTGCTGACATATCTAATAGAATTGCATTATTCTCAGCACTACAAAGATTGTATGAAATCTCCAATTTTCTCATTTACACTATCTCCTCATAAAATAAATAGCACAACTTTACCACTTACTAGAAGCAGTGCCATTATTACCATACCAAAATTCCAAACGTTCTAAGGAAGTTGTTAGTCCACGTCTTGTCATAGAGTATTCCTCAACAACCTCTTCTTGCCCGATTCTACAAACTCCTATGCGAACAGTGTAGTCTGATTCTTGCCATACAAAAATCTCTGCTTTATCTGTATAGAATCTAGCTACTCCACCTTTATCATCTCTCCATTGAAGTTTAAAACTCGTAAGAATTGCTAACATAAGTTCACAATACTCTTTACAAAAGAAGTGTACTGTTATCTCACTTTTATTAAACATCAACACTCTCCACAGATTGATAGACGATTAAATTATTAACAAAGTTAGTTGCCATCTCGACATATTGTTCTTTCATATAACTAATAGGTTTAAAGATAAAATCTTCTTTTGTATATTCCTCTTTAAGACTATTAAATCTTGTCTGAATATCAAAATCAAACCATTCCCCACCAAAATCTGTTGCTCTTAATGAGAAGTTTAATGTACTGCCCCTTAATACTACATAGGAAATAGTAACTGACTTAAATCCCTTTGCAAATCCCTTATATACAAACTGTAATGCCTTCATATTATATAAGCCTTTCCACTTTTTATACTAATTTACTACCTAATATATTCCATTCAAACTCTCTTGTATGTCGATTTCTTGAAACGTGAAATCTCTATAGAAAAGATTTCGACAAAACCACTCTCAATCTTTTCAGGATTCTATTATTAATCTAATTGATTTGTTTTACCTATTACTACCAGAACTCATGTTTCATAACTTAACAGTAAAACATTCGTTCTAACAAGAGTAAGTAATAGATTTACTAACCAAGTTATCCACATAAATAACTGCGGTAAATAACGGTAAGAGTAGAGAACTAATACAAATATGCCTATCACATACAAGTATAATAATGTATCAATTCTCTCTTACTTTATTTAAACTCTGCGTCTAAATTAACGTATAAGTCTTTCAAACTGTCTTATTAATACTTAGGAAGTTACCCCTAATACACATAATCTCACCCCACACCCAGAGATTTACTACATGTGTAAAATAAAAGAACACTTTGTACTGAAAGTGCCCAAAGATTACTATTCTTTTTCTGTGGTTACCATAAGGTTTTCAACCTTGCCTAGCAGTTTTTGATGTGAGTTGGCAGTCTTGTTTTTACGGACTGCACTTACGATGGTTCTTTCAATAAGACTAGAAAGAATTACACCGGGCCTATTATCTACCAACTGGGGTGGCTAACCTACGAGTTCTACTTCCGTACAGTAGAAACCTTGTTACAGGAAACAACACCTATGCCCGCTTGTGTTATTTTTAAGGAAAATTATTGCAATCTAAATTATATGATACTCAACCCATTTAACTCTTATTGCACACTACATTATAACAAATTTCACAAACTCTGTCAATAGGTAATTTGCAAATTTTGTACCAAATATTATATAATTTTAGGTGCAAACTAATCATCTAAATAGAAACACTCGTTCTTATCTGAAAATTCACCTTCAAAATCAATCTCGTAAGAGTCCTCAATGTATTCATCGTCTGTTGCAAGTGGCATATTTTCTACGAATCTTGCATCTTTTAATTTCTTAATTAAATCTTTTCTATCTTTGGCCTCTACAAATACATGACCAAACACTCTATATGTTACAGGTACTCTATATTCCATTACTCTTCTCCCAATGTATCTTTATCTACTAATTCAAACATCTCGGCAGAATACTTCTTCATTCTTACAATCTCTCCAAGTGTATAATCTCTTGGATGTTTTCCAATTAAGTTTAACTCATCTCCATCAACTGATTTTGGAATAATAAGATTGACAAAACTGCCATCGTCATCCTGTTCAAATAATCTCTTATATTCTTTATAAGAAATCATTACTACTTTTCTTCCTTAGCTACTGACTTCTTCTTAGTTGATTTCTTAGTCGATTCTTTCTTTGTTGGTTCAGATTTATTAACTTCTTCAAAGCAAATATTTGCTAAGTATGCACCAATAAATCCACCGATTATACTACCAATCATCTTATATTCTCCTTATCTAGTAAAAGAAAGGGAGAAATAAATCTCCCTTTAGTCACACACTACATTGTCTAAATGTTTGTATCTATTACCTACATCTTGACTTCTTCCTTTATTTGTTTTTGGATAGGAAGAAATATATCCACAAGTTCTATATGCATAAGACATTTTATCCGTATCTGTATTGCCACAACATGTACATGTAGGTTGGAAACTTCCATCTTCTTGTTTTACCATGTGTACCATGTTATGTGCCCCACACACTCCGCATTCTGAACTCTCTACATTAATTTCTGAATACTGCACATTTTCATAGATATAATCTACTATTTGTTCCATAGCACTTAAATTCTTTGACATATCTACCGATTCAATGTAGGTAATTAATCCACCTGGACTTAGTAATTGGAAATCCTTTTCAATCGCCAATTTTTCAAATGGATTGATATGTACCCATACAGGAACATGGCAAGAGTTAGTAACGAAATCTCTATCTTCACCATCTAACTTAATGAATACATCTTCACCAAACTGTTTCTTAATCTTAGTTGCAGTTCTATATGTACCACTTTCATAAGGTGTACCATAGATAGAGTAATCAATATTCTCTTCTGCTTTCCACTTATTACATAAGTCATTCATGTGTTGTAAGATGTCTTTACCTAATTGTCTTGCTTGTTCATCCTCGTAGAAATTCTTTCCTGTTAATGCTTTAACAGTTTCATATAGACCAGAATATCCGATACTAGATGTCATATATCCACTATGAACCAACTTCTCTAATGTATCTTCTGGCTTTAATCTTGCGTAAGCTCCGTAAACCCATAAAATAGGTGCTACTTCTGCTTTAGTCTTGCATAATCTATCGGCACGGACTTTCTGCATTTTGTGCGCAAGTTCCATATATTTATCTAATAATGCCCAGAACTTGTCTAAATCCTTATCTGCTTCTAATGCAGGATAAAGAATATTTACAGTAGTGACTCCTAAATTTGCACGACCGTAGTATTGATGACCTCTTGTTTCTTCCCATGTGTTGTTGTTTGAAAGATTTTCATTAAAACGACATGGTGTTAAGAAACTTCTACACGTTTTTATCCTATATCACTATAGGCACTGACCATATCTTCTATATGCTTTTCCATATAGTTGTACGCTTCGATTTTCAGTTATGCTTTGTTTCCTACATAACGGTAGTGCTTATCTCTACCTCTACTCCCATACACTCATCAGGGATGGTCGATTAACTTCCTGAGTATTTTACTCAGTTTAGCACAGTCTCATCTGTCGCACGAACTTAGTCGTGTCAGACCTAACTGTTAGCCAATCCAAAAGACTGACACCCTCTAGCGAGGTTCACACAATTTTAAATGAGCTGTAGTTTACACTTACCCATTGGTGGATATACATCCCCCTTATTTTCTAACATAATCTTCTCTGATACATAATCAGGACAAAGTCTTAGGTTAGTACATTTAACACTTAATCTCTTTAAATAATGATATTTAGAGTTTTCATCCATAATATACTTATCCAAACACACAATTAGCTTAGGGAAAGCAATAGTAATAGGTACTCCAAACTCATTCTTAATACCTTCAATTCTCTGATTTAGCACTTCTTCAATTAGTAATGCTAGGTCATCTCTTTCTTGTTCAGTCTTTGCTTCGCCTAAGTACATAAATAAACTTATGAACGGACTTTGTCCGTTGGTAGATGACATACTATTTACTTGATAATTGAAGATTTGAACTGCATCTTTTATTTCTCTCTTTATGTCAATCTCTACTAACTTATCTGCCAATTCCTTTGGAACACCTGCATCTTTATATTTATTAATGAATCTCTGTCTTGATTCATTTACAAAGGGTGCTAAGTGCGATAACGTTACTGAAATTCCCCCATACTGAGCTGAAGATACAGCAACAATTACCTGTGTGGCGATATTAGTTGCAGTTGTTAAACGGTGTGGTTTTTCAATTAATTTACCATTTAACACTGTTCCATTCTGCAATACATCTTCTAGGTTTAGCAATCCACAGTTGTTGCGAGTTGCTTCTGCTAGATAATCTTTATCGTGTACATAGATTGCACCTAAGTTCTCTGCTTCTTGAACGTCTCTTGGGATAATATATCTACTGGCAATATCCTTACTAACAATTCCTGCAATATAATCTCTTTGAGTAGTAATTAACTTAGCGTTCTTATTTGTATTTTCTGTTGCCCAATCTTCGTTGTTCCCACCAACAAGGTCTAAGATTTCTCTATCAGTGTGACTACGTACTAAATCTCTATCATGGCGATACTTAATGTATTCTCTTGCCACATCTTTTCTCTTAGTAGACATTAGACCATTTTCTACCATGTCTTGAATATCCTCTACTGAAATCATTTCTTTAGTATTATTTAATACTTCTGTTTCAATAAAATTTGCAATATTAATGGCTTTCTCCGTAGCGTACTCAGTTAATTCACCATCTACACTGTTAAAAGCACTCTCTACTGCTTTTTGAATCTTTGTTTTGTCGAACTTCACCCTTCGACCGTCTCTTTTTTTAATAAACTTCATGTAATTTTTCTCCTATCAGTTAATTTATGTTTGGAAATTGTAAAATTACTTACAATCTTTTATAGAAATTGGTCAATATTGTTTACATTTAACTTCTCGACCTTTTCCTCTGGTTGTTCTACCTTATCTACAATCCTATTAGTTTCAACTGGTAGAGGTGTTGAAACCTTTGTTAAATCTACTACATTACTATCCTCTTGTTCTTCTTTATTGTTAATATTGATATTAAAACTATAAGGTATTATTCTAAATACCTCTTGGTTTCTGTTCTTTGACAATAATTGGAACTTTGAAATAAATAGTGCAGTCGGTGATTTACCATTCTGTGGCTTTTTCAATGACATAATATCAAAACTCTTATCAAACTTTTGTACCCCTGCCAACATTTCTGCTGTCTTTTGAGTTGCCCCTGCAAAGATAACAAAGTTATTAATTGTACCAAGTATTGATTGTACAAAGTATTCCCCACTTGACATGGCAATCTGGTTAATATCTAATAGACTGAATACAATCTGGATACCACCACTTCTACCTTTTTCTAGTAAGTCTTTGATAATAGTACTATTCTCAATTGTACCAAATTCATCAACTGCTAAAAGTAGTTTTGGTGAGTATCTCTGTCTTGTACCTCTGTCCATCAAGTCTTGGAAAATCATTGAACTTAGACTAGTTGCCAACTGTTTATTCGCTGATACGAAAGAAAAGCAGATAACAAACTGTTTATTAGTATTAAAACTAAATTGCTTTTTATCCTGTGCAAATAGGTACTTCGCCCTTGATGTCATAAGTATCTCTAACTGCTTTTGGAGAGTGTATAAACCATCTCTCTCATTCGGTTCAGCTTTATAATTTGTTAAGAAGTCAGATAGACCTTCAAGGTAATTCCTAGGGTCTCCTGTTTGTTTTCTCCACTTATCATACTTTCTAATAGCGTTCTGAATTGCTAATTGAGTAGATGTTCTATAATGTTCATCTGCACCACTAGCATCCCAACGTCTAGTATTCATTAAAGCCTCAACCTTACCAGTTTCGTTTAAGTTGATTAGAGGGTCATAGCAGAAATCACAAGTGTCAATAGAGAACTCATAGAACTCTACATTTAATGCATTTGCTATACTTCTTAGATGGTCTACAATGTCCTTTTCTCCCTTATAATCGAAGAAAGCAATAGAATAACCATCTTTTATACGTTGGTTCATAATAGACTTAATTAGGTATGACTTACCTGAACCACTTGCCCCAGTTACGAGTGTATGACCACTAAGGGTATCATCATTTAAACCAATCTTCTTGTTATTTAACTTTAACTCTTTGTAGTTCGTAGGTAATATCTCACCAATGACGACTTCTTTATCTTTTCGCTTTTCTAGTTTATTAATTGCACCAGAAACACTTAATACTTTGTCATTATAATCTAAATAACTTACTTCTTCCTCTACGAATCTTCTCTGGTATCTAATATATAGCATCGCAACAAAGCCAACCACAACCCCAACAGATAACCATATATTTAATAATACAGTAAGTATCGTTAATGATTGAATAAGTATTGCAATTGCTACTGTCATCTTCCTAGACTTTATAATATTTAAAAGAGTTAGGATAACTATAAATGTTACCCCAACCCCTAGTTTTATATAGAACACACTTTCCATAATTTCCACTCCTTTTTATATCAGGAATTATGGCCTTAAATAAATTCCTGTATCTGTAATCTCAAATCTAATCTTATTAATAAGATTGCTCATAAATTGTGCAATAGAGATACCAAGGTTTGAAATTGTCTGAAACAGTTTCACTTGATTTACCCCACCTAGCAATATAAATAATGCTAGACCGATAAAAAATGCTGTACCTACTATTGCGAATATCATTGTTCCAATTCCAGATGGAAGTCCAATTCCCCCACCAGAAGAACCACTGGAACTCTCTCGTCTTACACCTTTACTTTTTGGCAACTTCATATATCTTTTCTCCAACTATCTGATTTCTTGTAAATCCCCCATATTCTCTACTATCCTTGCTGTTCTCTCGATTATCACCTAAACAGAAGTACTCATTATCATTAAGGGAATGTTTAAAGTCCTTTGTATATCCATTGTTATACACATCTTGTACATGTTCTCCATTGATATAAAGTTTATTATCTTTATATTCAATAGTTTCATTTGGTAGTCCGATTACCCTTTTAATAATCTTCATATTATCTACATTAACTACAACTACATCAAATCTATCAATATTACTGAATCTACTGCACAGTGCTAAATCCCCATTATGAAGTGTTGGAAACATACTATTACCAACAATTCTAACTGGATAGAACATCACTACAATCCCAAGTACTAAAAGGGAGAATACAATGTCTCTTAGTTTCATTGCACCATTTCTCCCGTTTTCAACAATAATTTACCTTGTTCCTCTTCATCAGAGATTGAATAGTTAGATAACTGCATTGCAGGTGGTGTATATGGAAGTAGATATAGCTCACAACTTCCCAGTCCACCAACAACATCAAATGCATCTCTAACCAACTTAGCAATACGAGCAGTGCCACAGAAGTATAACAATGTTCCGAACTTAATGTTATCCTTATAGTTTTGCATAATTTGCTCATACTTCTGCTTTGTCTTTGGACTTAACTCAATTTCAATCGCAAAGGACTGTGCCTTACCATCTTTTCTAGGTAGTGGAATAATAACATCAGGTGTTTGAACAATAACTTTCTTACCATAAACAGATACAATAGGAAAGGCAGTGAAATCAGAGAACTCCGTAGTGAACTTTGCACCACTTTCAATCTCTGACATAATTTCTCTATCTCTTGTTACTAATTCCTTTGTATCATATCTATTTAACCTAAAATGTGTTTCTCTTAGAGCTAGTGTTCCCACTTCACCACTACAAGTAATTCCAAGAGGATGATATACAGGTAACAACTCTTTCTCCTTAATGATTTGCCACATCTCAGATTTCTTATTTCCCATGTGCAGGTCAAAAATCATCTGTTCTTCTGACACTGTATGATTTAATAGTCCGAATGGAACAGAGATATAGTTATCATTCTCTATTTGAAATAAATCCAACAAGAACTTTGTAGGTCTAACATATACTCCCATTGAAGTAGTTTCAGTCCAAACAAGTCCAACCTCAATCCAATCTAAAATTGATTGAAAGTAATCCTCTCTACGATATATTCCAAACCATTGTTGGACTAACCATACTGGTGCGAACTTAAAGTCTGCAATAATATATAAGATAACTTCCTCCAACTTATATAGTTCGCAAGAGTTATCAATTGTCTTAACTATAATATGGTCTGAATACTTTTCAATGTTTGGTGTTACTTTAGGATGTCTATAAAAAGAGTTTCTGACTACTTCTGCATCTTGTAATCTAAGTAAATCAGTAACTCTACTCATTATTTCTTACCAACCTTTTTCAAATGCAAAATGCTATATAAATAGCCGATTGGGGGAATTACCCATAAAATAGTTAACCACTTCTTAGTGTACTTCTTACTAAACTTATACATTAGTCCTAGCCACAATGCTATCATTACAACAGCGAATACTAATAACCAATACTTTGTGTATAAAGATAGTGTTGCAACACTCTTTGGCACTAATACTTCTAACTTCGTTGTATCTCCAATTGTAGCCTGTGTGCTATATGTTCGTAAAATAAACATTTCTACACCTAGACAGAAGATGTAATATGTATAGAAGATTGGGGTAAGAAGTGCTACAATGAGCCCTAATGAACTATCTTCAACTTCTTTTCCCAATACAAATTTATTATATAGTGGAATTAATGCTTTCCACCACTTAATGCCAATCTCGTTAAATAGGATACCTCTAAGAATGGTATCTACAATAAAAATTCCTAATAAAACGTTAATCATTATAACTTCCTCTCCAAATTTCTTTCGCAATTACAATTACCTTATCATCTCCACCACCGTGAATACATGTTTGTAAGGTGATGAATCTATCTCCTTGATGAATAGGGTTTAAACTTGTAACAGATGTATGACTATTAGCAAATTCTAACCAATCAGATAACATCTGTTCTGTAAAGTTTAATGTTTGATGATTAAATGCATCTAAATCATTATTTTTGATGATATAACTAATCTGATAACGTCTAACTTCATTTTCTGTATAGAATGTTAGATAACTATTCTTCTTATACTCATCATAGTTTCCTAATAAAGTATTTAAGTTAGAAAACTTTTGTGTACCAGCATATACACCGGCATGCCCATAAACAACTAAATTAGTGTCATCTAATTTGTTATCCTTATTCATAAATACTGTTCCAAAATCATTATATCCATGATTAATGTCATGATACAGGTAGTATGAATTGTTTGTTGTTTGTACAACAGGTTCACTAATTAACCCACTGTCAAGCTCTAAATATCCAATTACATCAGAGTTTACTTCTTTCATTCGTGCCAAATCATCTTTTGTAATTGTCTGTAATGAAAGTTTAGGGATAGTAATATCCCCTGCTGATATAGTTGTCTCTTTTGTATCAATTACATTCTTGATAGAATTAAGTGCCTTTTGCTCATCTGCGTTCTGTTTATATATTAAAAACAGGTTATATAAAGAAAACATAAGTACACTAACTAATACAAGAATAATAAACGGTTTAAATTTAAACTTTTTCATAGTATACTTCTCCTCACTAAATAAATAGAATAACTTATTTGTATGATGGTCTAGCCGCAAAGGTATTCAATGTCGGCTTATAAGCATCCATCATAAATTGCTCCATATACGTAATTATACCATTAAACTCTGGTGTTTGTAAATACTTTTTAGGTATTGTGCATAGTCTTACAAACTTTAAATCTGACAAGTTATACTTCTTAGCCATCTCGTAATACTTATATTCTACCTTATATACCTTTAATCTCTTATTCCATGTTTTTAGACCGATTAAGTGCTTTTGTGCTTTCTTAAAGTTCTCTTTATGTTGTTTTACTCTTGTAGCGATATTAACACTCTGTCCTACATATAAACATTTTCCTAATCCAGAACCTTTTTTAACAAAGATACCATATATCCCTGACACATTACCTATACGTTGAATATATCGTTCTTGATATTTTCGTGTTTTATGTTTTAATCTCTTTCCAAATATCTCATCTAAACAGGATAATGTTTGTTTATTCTTTGTGTACTTTGGTTTCTTCAATTCTTGACACTTTAAACAGTGATAATTCTGAAATTTTGTCTTTCCGTGTATTTTACAGGTATCTAGGTATACATCGTCTTTATGTGCATAACAAAAGTTATACACTGTCTTGTTTTTACAACCACGATGCAAACACTTATGTAACTTAGTCACAATCGACTACACTATTATATACACGTTCGACATATTCAAACATTGCACCACCATTTGTAACACATTGAATACCAGAAAGACGAGTTAGTTCCTCGCAAAAGTTAATAACTCTATATTCTGTATCTTCATCAATGACATTAAAGTTTCTATCAAATAATAGTTCTCGTTCTTTTCTTAAATCCATGATATATTTCCTTTCGCTAATATACTGTTACTGTAGTACTTACAGAAGTACCTGCAGTATTTGTAAATGTTACTGTATATGTTCCTGCAACTGTTAAATTCACTGACGCAAAATTAACTGAAACAGAGTATCCAGATGATACTCCACTTGTAAGTTGGTCTGACAATACTGCAAAACTTGTTCCAACTGGTACAGATACAGGGTGTACGCCTACAATATCCGAACTCGGTGAATAACTTGGTTGAGTATATGTAGGTTCTGTATATGTTGGTTGTTCATAAGATGGTTGTACGTATGAAGGCTGAGTAGGCTCTACAGGTGTAGGTTCTACTGGTTTATCCTTAACAGCAATTACCAATGTCTTACTACTCTCATTACCAGACTTGTCCTTTGCAACATACTTACATTCCACACTATCCTTTGAAAAATCTAAGTTAGTTGGGTATTCAACTGTAATATCTTCTGGTTTATCATAATTATCCACCACAGATGCTACATAATTCTTAGAATCAAATGTCTGTGTATCTACATCTCTTGTCAATACCAGACTATCCTGTATTAAATTAATAGTTGGTGCTTCCTTATCTACCACATTAATCTTTAGATGTAACTTTGTTTCCCTTACAGAGTTTTTAGATGTATATACTAAATCATATTCACCTAACTTATCTAGTTTTGGTGTGTCTGGATAGGACACACTTACTTTATCGCTATTAACAATACAGTACTTTTTAACGTCTAAGTCTGTGCCAACATCAACTGTAATCTCTTTTTCTGTTAGTATAGCACTAGGATTTACTACATAGTCATATAGTTGTGTTCTATATTTATATCCTACAAAGCTACTACTAACAAGTCCTACCAACAGTCCTACCAAAAGGTATCTAGCATAATGCTTTACTTGCTTTTCCCCAATGGTAATATCTGCTCGTTTATAGTAATACCACTTTTCCAAAATTAATTTCCTCCCCAATAAGTTTAATTATTCTTCGTCATCGGTTTCTTCAAATAAGTGTTTAAATTCTGATACTGAGTTATCTCCCAACATTTCAGCGTATCTTTCAACAATTTCCTCTTGGCTATCCATTAATTCACTCTTATAATCATAACTAGACTTAGAATCTAAATTACCATAGGCATTAACTCTAACATAGTCATCCATGTAATTATAATGTCCAAAGCAAACTGCTCGTACAGCACTCATCATATCATCATTATATCTAGCTCTGAAAAAATATTCGTCATTCTCATAGTAGTAATATTCTTCTAAACTGTCATCATATGAAGAACATTCATGTACCATTCCTTCTAATTCACTGATACCAACTTCTTCATCAATTAATCTGTATGTCATATACTATTCTCCAATTTCTTTTAATATAATATCAACACAAGGTTCAATACCCTTTTCAAGATATAAACTTACTAAATCTTCTTCGATAACTGCCCCATTAATTGCCACAGCATACTTATAGTCATTTCCGTCTCTAAGAAGAAATGCTTCCACTTCAGGTGTATATTCTAGTTTCTGAATCGTAGAATTTTTAAATACTGCACATTCAAATTCACCTGCAAGCAGATACTTATAATGGAAAATCAACCTTAATATTGCTTCATCGTCATCTACACCACGTTCACATGGATAAATACAGATACCAATATCAAAGTCCTCATCTTCTAACCCTCTACTTTCACAGAGGTCATGTAAATATTCTAATTTTTTCTCTATGTAGTCGGAACAGTCAATATATTCCCTAAAGTTTACCTTTGTCATAAATTATCTCCTACCAGTTTGTAATTGTTACAATCATCAATATAATTACCCCCACACCAGCAACTAGGTCTATAATAGTATTTACCGTTCCACCAGTAGTTACTGTAATAGGTAATAATCTAATTTTCTTCCACACTTTTCCTTCCCAAAAGAATGGGAATGGGAAAAATAAACATACACCACTATCTGAAAATGCATCTTCAAATAAGTGTGCAAAATACCCAAAAGCAAATAACTCACCCAACAATCTTATATTTGTATAAGTAGTTGTGAATATGTAAATTATAACAACAGTTGGTAATATATAACGTAAATACTTTGGAACTTTTACTATCTTATTGATACTAGATAATATCATAGCACTACCAATAAACGCTGACATAAATGCTAGAATAATAAACAATGTAAGTATAGAGTTATTTAATAAGAACTTATCCAATTCTCCAATCTCAATACTTGTTTTTATATTTGCAAATATTGTATAGTTACCAACTGGTAGTCCAAAATGGAATAATAAAAATAGTCCAATTGCTACAATTGCTGTATGCCATAAGTATCTATGTTGTGTAGGTTTACCCTCTCTATTAACTGGTGGTCTATCCTTTTTACCGTGATACAATGTCCATATTGTTTTACTTGTAGTTTGCATAAACAAAGTGAATATTGTAGATAATGGACCTAGCATATATGCTGAGTTATGAACATCATCTAAATCTACAAATAATGTACCACCAACAAATATAACAATCCCAACAATGAACTGTATCCAACTACTCTTTAATTGAGTAGCATAATCCTGTATTATATCCACAGGAAGTAACATCAATCCAAGTAAAAGTATCATGGATAGTAAAAAGTGTGTCCTACCCATGAACCCCTTAGATTTCTTTTCTAATATCTTCTTTATCAAATTAAATTCCCTCCTAAAAGAGAAAGAGGTAGACTATACAATCTACCTCTATTCGTCATCGTCATCAATGTCGATAGGCTGTTGGAACATTTCTCTCGCAGTATCCACCTTATTAGTAGGAGTATTCTCATCTTGAACACTGTCTAAGCCCTTAATTGAGAATACTGGTTTAGAATCCTTATCCAACCCATTTTCTTTCTTCCAAGTTTCCTTTGCACCTGCAAGTAAGTCCTTATACATTTCCTCACTTGTCTTTTGTACAACTTCACCCTTAGTTCTTACTTTATCTACAAGTTTTCCAGACTTAGTTCTATTGTTATGATATTCAATAGAGTTCATCTGTTTTACAACTGCCATATTATCGGCCTCTGTAAGTTCTTGGCTTGATGCAACCCTATGGTTTTCTAATGCCCATAACTTCTTATCTAATAACATTCTGTCCTTAACCTGTGTTCTATCCTTAGTATCAACACTCTTCAATAGACCAGTATAATTCTCTTTGAGTTCATCATACCTTTCTTCTTGTGCCTTTAATTTCCTATTTTCAATCATAGAATCTTGTAAGGTTGTCTTAGCCTTTTGAGTAGCAGTTTTCTTCTCGGATAATTCTTTACTTAGTCTTTGTCTTTCGTTTTCTTCCTCTACACTTAGACCACCTACTCTATCATTATAATATGTAAATGACCTTTGAATAGAATCTTCTAACTTCTGAGCATTTAAATACTTTTTGTGTAGTGCAATTTCTGTATCATTCATTAATGAATAATCTGCAACACCAGTTTCCATATTAAATGCACCGTTAGTTTCTGCAACAGCCTGTGTGGCAATATCGGTTTCCACTGCTCTAATCTTATCTACATAAGCACTTGCATCGGAAGTACGTAAAGCACTATTGACACTTGTCTTATTTGCACCAATCTTCTTAAATCCATCTGCAATAATATCAAATGTAGATTTTGTATTGATTGGATTTTCCTGCAACATATTTTCACCAATACCTGCAAGTGTGGATACAACACCGTTACTCTTAGTAGCAAAGATTGGTGTACCATCTTCTTCATATCCAACAACAACTTTCTTACCCTTAGCTGCATCTTCCTTAACAGAGTGTAACTTCTGTCTAGCCCAAATCTTAGCGTCACTCTTTAATTTAGCAGATTCTGGTGAGAACTGTCTTTCATATCCACGTAAAATATCATCTATTGAACGTTCAATAAGTGGATTAAACTTCATCATAATAGAAAGGAATACGATTGCAATTACTAAGAATATAATATTACCTGTAACCATTAGTGATACCACAAATATAATCAGGTCAAAGAAAAGACTTAGGATAGTTACTTTAATTGTTGCCACTAGGAATATTCCAAGTAAACCTTTACCAATAGATACTGCTTTCTTGTTTGTTGTTAGAATTAAAATACCCGCAATAGGCATAGCAAGTACTCCTAACAAAATACTCATCTTAGCAATCGCTACTTTAAATGCATATTTAGCAAGACAGTATGCCATTAACCCAAATGTAGCCATTAATAGTAACATTTTAACAATACCAAACCCAATAGACGGTCTAGCCAATGACAGCATAATGTTAGTAATATTAGACTTTACTTCGTCATTTCCATTGTTATATAACACCTGCAAATAAGTTACCATTGAGGATAATTTAGAGTCCTGTGTTTCCGAAATTGTTGGAAGTTCATTCTTACTCAACTTTTTAGCACTAGAATTAGCAAACCAGAAATAGTATCCTAAGTTCTTATCAACTGTAGTTTGGTCTGACTCACTATATCCCTCTAAGTACTTAGTAGCAATGATTCCATTTTCATCCCCAAGATTTTTAAATGAAAGTTCACTAATATCATCAACACCAAACTGTGTACAGATTTGAGAATCAATATATGCTTTATTTACTGAGGACATCTCAATTGTAGCATTTGTTCTATTTGTATCTCCACCTGTAATACTTGTATAGAAAATTGTGCCATCTTGCATTGTTGGATTGGCACTTATCAATACTTTATTCACAAATGTTGATAATGACGTACCAATCTCTGTAGGTTTTCCTAAAAGTGCTGTGCCAACAATAATAAACCCAATTATTGCAACAACAAATACATCACTAAAAATATCCTTTGACTTAGTGTGCCCAAATATAAAGTTAAATGCTGTTGCAATGACTGAAATGACCAACGCAACTAATGCGAACATCATAGCAGGGGCAAGTCGTAATGTACCATCTGCACCATCTGAAACAACAAACAACTTTACAAGTAATTCATTTACCTTATCTAACTTTAAGGCATCCATAATTACACTGATGTTAATGTTCTTTAGTTGAATAATGATACCCATAACGGATGTAGTTATTCTGGTAAATAGTGATAAGATAGAATATACCCAACCAAAAGGGATACCACCTACATTAGCTAAAGCAAATAACCTTAGACTTACTACCTTTTCTCCATTAATTGCTTCTAATGAGTTAATTGTTTGTTCTTTATTTTCTAATCCTGTTTTTCCCCAATAATCTTCATTATCAATAGATGGATTATTCTTCTGATATGGCAAGTTTCTCATGCCTGAATAAGCATTGCCATCTGAATCATGAGTATTACTATAAGGTATCTCACCAACATATCTAACAATATCTTTACTCACACCATATAATAAGTCAAATCCAACTTGATTAATCTGAATATCAGCATCTCCAAAAGGATATGTGTGTTTAGTTGCTAAACTACCACTGTTTGTATTCTCAAAAACTTCTTCTAGGTTCTTGGTAAATAATCCATCTTTTTCCTTAAACCCACTACCTGCACTTACTTGTAGACTGGTGAGTAGTATCACCAAGATAAGCATTAGGTTTGTAAATATCTTCTTTAATCTCATTCTCACCCTCTACCTTTCTCTTTAATATGAAACATTTAACATGTTTACAATTTCTTTATATTCTTCAAAAGATAGTGAGGTTAATTCATAAGTTTTATTACCAATAAACACCTTAATACTATTATCTCTTGAAACAACTGCACATAAATTTACATCATTAATAGAATATACTCTTATTTCATTGAAATCTACATCTGGATATGTACTGTAGAAATAGTGCAAGAAATCATTGTATGGTTCACCTGTAACACCCTCTAGCTTTGAGTATGTGGTTGCCACATTAGATAGATTTCCTAACTTATTAATTACTTCTTCCTTTGTTATCGTTCCTGCATCTTCAACTTTTGAAGTTGTATATTCTTCCCATACACCATTCTTATAGATGTATTCTTTGTTTCCTAATTCTTTAATTAAATAGTTATTATCGTTTGATAGTCTATAAGTTATACCCTTTATAGTCTTTTGTTCTATAATACCAACACCATCACTTGCGTTAGACCTAGCAATAAACAACTCTCTATACAGATTATTGAGTTCACTATCTGTCAATTCTTCTTGTACAGAAGGTTCTGTGGTAGGTTGAACAGGTTTAGGTACTTCTGTTTCAATATCAACTACCTTTTTATGTGGTGCAAGAGTGTATAGTAATATAGCACCAACTAACACTCCTACAACCATAATACCAATAATAATTGGTTTCTTAATCTTTCTCATCCTATTTTATACTCCTAAACGGACTTTGTTCATCTGGTGTGCCAACATATCTATATACTACATCTGCAAGAGTCCATGGATTTCCAATATCACTTAAACTAGCATAGTAGTCAAGATAAGAACCCTGATAGGTATTTGCAGTACTGCCTGGATATTTCTTTTGTACTAAGGAATTATCAGTCCATGTACCATTTTCCCATGTTGCTACATACATCCAAACGTGCTGATAACCACCGTGATTATTACCCATTGCAATATCCCCTGGCAAAATCTTATCACCTTTTGGAACTTGTTTCCACTTACCATCTCCGCCACCATTTACTAGGTAGCCAGTGATACTTCCTTTCCCCCCACTAAATAGTTCGAAACCACCTAATGTCATAGGGAAATTATCATCTGCACCACTCCACAATACTGCCATTGAAGTTGTTAAATCGCATGATGCATAAAATGGTAAAGACCATGTTACTGTGTTTCTCTTACCATCAGATTTAAGTTCTTGTGCCGTTTGTACAATCTTTGGAACTTTATCCAAGAATGTTCCTACTGTATAATTAGAGTTTGTAGCATAAGCCTCTACATCCCCAAAACCATTGGCTGACCAGTTAATTTTTCTTCCACCAACTGTTTCATCTGTTGTTGCAAGAGAAATTGCAGCCTCTGCGATACTACTATTATTACCACCAACTGAACCAAATCCTTTACAATATTGTTGATATTGTTCTGTTGATTTTACCTCATCACTTGCTTTTGCATCACAGTAGAAATGTGGGCTAGAGCCAACTGTCTGACCAATTGCAATTAGATAAAAGGAAATATTTAATACAATTAACCCAATTGGTACTAGACCTATTAACATCATAGTGAATCTACCAGCACCTTTTGCCCAAGTAATAAAGTGATTTAGTTTTTTATTAACCAATATCTTCCAATGTTTGAAATTCTTTTGGAAGTCTTTCTTACGAGTGTTTACAGCGTGTGAGACTCTACCACGTATTCTCTTGGTAAACTTACTCATCTTGGAAATAGTCTAATATTTCTTTCTTTTCTTTTGTGGTTAGTGTGGTAGATAACTCTTTTATGTAGTCTTGAATTTCTTTAGTAGATGCCTTAATTGAGAATGTTGAATCTTCTCCTTCAATTCTACCATCTATGTCAATCCAACTCATATTATCACTCTTTTCAACTACTGTTATGTTCGCAGTTTCTAAGACATGACGACATCTTCTTTTTCCTACGTTTTCTTCACTTGCAGAACATTCGGAACAACCACCATCAATTAGTGGTCGAATATATTTAATCTTTCCCATTTTGCACCTCTCCATCCTTCATCAGCACATAATATGTAAAGGCAATAATAGGCATGAACATGGCAATGTATGTATAAATCTGGTCATGACCATGAATTTCATTGTAAGATGAATAAATGTGCTTAGAAATATTTAAAGCATAAATCAATAGCACAAACATAATTGCAAAATATGCTATAATACTGAATAGCACAAGACTTCCATATGTAGGATTATTGTTTGTTACTGCTTTAAATAATACACCACCACAAACAATCAACAATAATACTGTTAATACTATAACAACAATTGAAAGTATAACACTCTTTTTACCCCACTCTGGTGCTTTTGCTACATCTCGTGCAAAGATATATTGACCATAAATAGGAATTAACCCTTTCCAAAAAGGAACTCCATGTCTTTCTAAAACAATACATTGTAGAACTGTTACTATAACAGCTAATGCATTTACTATAATACGTGTTTCTCCACTCATAAATGTTTACCTCTCTTATAGACTTCCTTTAATTACCCATGTCTTATCTGATTTAGCAACGAGTAAATATGTAGAAGTTGTGTATGTAAAACCATCCTTTGTAATTATTGTATAAGTTACTTTTGCATTATAACCTAACTTATTTGGTTGTTGATACATCTTGAAATCATTTACACTACTAAACTTAGCACCATAGTTATTGAAAGTTAAATAGTTTAAGAAATCTTGTGATGTATCTCTTCCTTCGAACAAATCTTCTAATGTCTTTGTAACCTTAATCTTAGCAGATTCCATGACATCCTTACTTTCTAATTCACCACTAAATGCGAGCAAGTCATTTTCCTTAACTTCTGGAGTATCAATTCTATTTAATGTGTATAGAGATAACTGTTCCACAGGTCTATATCCACTTACAGTTCTTTGATTTTGGTCATTATAGTTACTATAATACTCAATAGGTAAATAGAAAGTATATCTACTCTTTTCACTATGTCCAGCAGTAACTACATTACCTGAACCATCTTTACTGTCCTTGTGTTTTACTGTAATATCCACAGAAAAGTATGTTCTGATTACATTAGAATTGATTGGAATTGTAGCATCAATGGACAGTGAATCTAATTCTGGGGTTAGACTTTCTACATCACCATCTTTAAGTGATGTTCCTTTATTAAACCAAGCATTAAAGTTTTGCCTAATATATCCCTCTAAACCCGCAGTAGGGAATTGATTGACTGTTTGATTAATAACTTCCTGTACATCTCTTGGGGTTAATTGATGTTTGAAGAACGTATTAAATGTTCCCCATAAAAAGAATATTGTTGTGAATACCCCAAGTAAAATCTTTACAATTAACTTATTCTTTTTCTTTTTTCTCTCTAATGCTAATAATTTACTATTTCTGATTGCTTCTCTCTTTTGTACTTCTTCTGCAATCTCTGTCATTCTTTGACTCTCTTCTTTTGCAAGTTCTTCTGGTGTCTTACCTAAAACAAATTTCATACCTTTAATCTCCTTATTTTTCACAAGATGTTAGTGTTAAGGCCTCACAACCAACGTCACGGTCTCTTGTGTACTGTGAGGTAATAATAAAAGAGAGGGGTACTAACCCTCTCTAGTATTATCAATTACTTACTATATTCTTTTTGAGAAATAGTGAACTACCCACTACCTTTAGGTAGTGAGCTTCCATACTGTTGGTAGTTACTACCCCACCAAGATTGGATAGATTATCTAATAGACTAACCATCTTCTCGGTGCTAACAGTATCCGTGTTTAACGAGCGATACGTTCCATACCCGCTCAAAAGTATCATGTTTTTAGCAGAGTGAATATCTCTATCTTGATTCTCATATCCACAATGACTACAATGGTAAATTCTTTTATCTAAACTATGATTGGTTAACCATCCACATTCAGGACACGTTTGAGTCGTTGGAACAGAACTCTCTAACATTACATTAGAATCATTCTTCTTTAAACTACTCTTAACTCTACCCAAAATTCCATGTTGGACTTGTTTACCAAAACTAAACTTTTGCTTAGACTTTTTACGTTTCCACGAGTTTAGCAATTCGTCTTGGAAACAGATGATGTAGTTCTGTTTTAAAACAGAGTTTAACTTGTTCACTACATCGTTCTTTTTATTGTTTAAATGTTCGTAAATTCTCTTAATTCTCGCTAAGGTTTGCTTGTACTGGTTAGAACCCTTAACTTGACGAGATAGTTTTCCCATCAATCCTTTAAGTTGTTCACTTTCTTCCAAGTAAAAGTTTACCTTAACTCCATTAGAGAATGTTAATTGGTTTTTGATTCCCATATCCAACCCAAGAATTTCTTTAGAAGTTTCTTGTTGTAGCTGTTTCTTTGTATAAACAGTTAAATGGATGTAGAAACCAGAAGGTTTTTTAATGAGTTTGGCATTTGCAAACTCAACTTCGTCTAAGTCAATCTGTTCAAGCCCATTCACGACTAAAACACCAATGTTTTGCACACTGATTTTATTGTGAGATTTGATTTTATATGTGTTACCAAACTGCTTGAGGTTAATTTCGTTGCACTCTTTCTTAAATTGAAGTTTGCCAATTTTCAACCCAGCCTTCTTAGCTTTCGACAAGTTGCAGACATCGGTTTTAACCCTGTCTACCACAGACTGTTTTATTTGAGAGGAGAGATTTTTTATCTCTCTAGTTTCAAACAAATCATTGACTTTAACTTGAACAGATGAAGTATCTTCAAGAAATAAGTTTTCGGCCGCTACAACTGCATTACGCAACCATTTAGCTTCTAGGAAACAACGATTTAATCTCTCTTCCTTAGCCCGAGATAGCCTGTTCTCTTGAACTTTCACGGAGAAAACACGACAATCCATCTGAGAACGTCGTTCTTTTGTGGCACGAAGTGTGTCTTTAATTTTTAAGTTCTTCTCTTCTGACATGTTGTATTTCTCCTTTCTATAATATTATAGAACAAGAAATTACTTAATGTCAATAGGCAAAATGAAGAAATTTTACAAATTTTTTAAATAAAATAAATGGGCGAGTTTCCCCACCCATAATCAAACATTCTACCCAACGAGTTCCTTATAAATCTTACATGTGTTAATGTAGTCTTGTTGAACTCTATCAGTCTTATCGTAATAGTTGATAACTACTTCACCCTTTGGTTTATCAAAACTCATTCCGTAAGTCCAATTATCTTCAACTGGGCAGGAACTTGGTAATACTTCAAACTTAGCACCATTTAATAATTTAACATCAACTGTGTGTAAATGACCACTCAATACTTCCACATTTGTTGCAGTTGATAATTCTTGTAACAACTCTGGTTCTACAAACGGTAAGTTCTTAATGTTCTTACCCTCTAAATAACCATGTGTCATACAAATAACATTAGAACCATACTTAACTGTTGCTCTTGGCTTTGGACTATCACTAATAAAGACATTCTTTACACCTTTAAATCTAGCCCATAACCAACTTGTTAAATAGAACCCAACCATTGTATCATGGTTACCTTGTACAAAATAATACTCTACTGGTGCAACTTCTGCTAACTTCTTAACTGCATATTCTAATAGACCTGTTGCCAAATAGAAAGCCTCTTTCCAACATAAATCATCTTCTTGAGGTGTTCCTCTAGTGGTTGTATGTGTTGATGTATCAGAATTTAAGAAATCCCCACAGGTGTTAATAATAATTCTATCAATCTGTCTAGGACTGTTCTGAAGGTTAATAACTGTTTTATCAATCATTCGCATAAATACTTCTGATGCAACTTTTGAATCGTAATTATCTCCAAATCCCTCTTTACCATAAACTAATCTGTTTAAATGGAAGTCTGCAATGTTTACAACTGCCATTGCTCTGCCTAATGTTCTTACCTTCTTTTCAGATTGTCTAATCTTGTTAGTCTTTCCAACTCTCTTTAGTTTAATTGGTTTAACAGTTTCATTATTAACTGCCCTAATGTCGTCTAACGTAAATGAATTGTCATTTACATATACTACTTTAATCGTCTTTGTAGTCTTATTTAACTGTGTAATTACACAATTATATGGAATTGAAAGATTTTCTCTAATTGCATCTTCCAACCTCTTACCAGTCAAGTGTTCATAATCTTCCACTGGCACTGTAACTGCAATGCTTTGTTTCTTTGTGTTTAAGTTATTCCAACTCATTAAAATAATTTCCGTTACTGAAAACTTATAAAAAGTTAAAACTTTTATGTTTCATTCCTACTTCAACGAGTGTGCTTTTGTATCGAAATACTACTCACAAGTTCTTGCACTCTCCATAGGCGTAAATTCCCGATTAACGTTCGGTACATATCTGTAATAACCTGAAAAGTGTTATACTACAGATTGGTTTAAAACATTTCTCCCATAATTTTTTAGATTTAAACTGGCATTATAGTCTCTATCAATCCTATTACCACAGTCAGGGCAAATGAATATTCTATCAGACAGTTTTAAATCTTCTTTTACACAACCACAACAATTACAGGTTTTAGAACTTGGGTAAAATCTATCTGCTAAAATTAATGGAATATTGTTCCAATTAGACTTATAATTAACCTGTCGTTTAAATTCATAGAATCCTTGTTGCTGTATCTGTTTAGATAAATGTTTGTTTTTCATCATACCTCGTACATTCAAATCTTCTATACAAATAAAACTTGGGTTTCGTTTTACAATCTCAGAAGTCACTTGATGTGTGTGGTTATGACGAATATTCGTTAATCGTTTATTTACTTTTAAAAGTCCTTTTTCTCTTTTTATAATGTTACATGTTTTGTAGTAACGTTTTCCTTCCCTATTTTTTTCATATCTTCTTGATAATGAACGCTGTAACCTACGTTTTCTCTTTTCCGGCTTTTTGACTTTCGCTGTTTTGTTAATGTTCTCATAAGTATTACCATCAGAACAAACTGCTAAATCCTTAACACCTAAATCAATTCCAACACCATCTCCTGTAGGTGTTTCCTTGACATCTTCAACCTCAATACCAACTGACACATACCAATATAACCCATCGTAAGTGAAACGTGGATTTAGATACTTACAATTGGTTGGGATTCTTCCTTTTTCACAAAGTCTAATCCAATTCAACTTTTGCTTATTCCGTTTGTGACTCATCGAGAATCCCCCAACTTTTACGTGTGTATCTGTAAACTGAATCTTAACATTGTCTTGGTAGAAAGTTTTTTTAGAATGTTTCTCACTTTTCAGCTTAGGATACCTACACTGTTTTTTGAAGAATCTCTGATAAGCAGTACACGCATCTTTTATTGCCTGCTTTGTTACATCATTGCTTATATTGGTTAACCACTCATACTCCGGTAATTTCTTCAGCTGTGTAAACTCTTTTCGTAAATCATTTCCAGATATAAATTTGTTGCCTTGGTTATAGTTCTCCCGTTCTCTTACAATAGCCCAATTGTAAGCAAATCTTGCACATTCAGCATACTGAAATAACTTAGTAAGTTGTTTGTTGTTTGGATTTAGTCTAACCTTTAAGGTCTTTATCATCACTCATCACATTCCCCACACCTATAATTTCCTCACTATTTTTCTAATTCTTCAACCATTTATCGTCAAAGATTTCTTCGACTGTCTTACTTGCACAGTCGTACTTTGGTAATAATGCGATTTCATCATTCATGGATACATAGAATCTTCCTTCTCTTATTGTATCACTTGTGATGTTTCTTGCTTTACTGGCTTGGGCTTTCGTATAAACCTCTAACCATGATGCTTTCTTAACTTCAGGTGTTCCACTCTTTTTGAAAAGTAACTCTCTCTTTTCAAACTCCGATAACTGCTTATCCTCTTGTTTTGGCACTACTTTTTCTTCTTGCCTTACTTCTTCCTTCTTAGGTTCTTCTTTTTTCTTCTCTGGCACAAGATTAAAATTAAATGTAATCTTTGGCTTTTCTGGGTTAGACACAAACCTAAATGGTTTTACTACTTTGTTTTCTTCTTCTTTTTTAGGTGGAATTACCTTAATTTGGTCTGTCTTTTCATCTTTCTTGATTACTCCGACATGTTCTTTGTTTTTAACTGGTGGTAGAATACGTACTTCATCTTCTGGTTTTTGGCTATAAACTACATCACTTTCGTCTTGTTCTTGTAGTTTCTGCATAAAATCCTTTAGTGACATTACTCCACCCCTTTCTAATCTTTAACGAGAACCACCTTATCTGAATTTGCAATATCTAACATTGGATATACTAAGTCCATTGCAAGTAAATAGTCGTTCCCATAATCAAGTTGTGGCCTACCATTGATAAAACCATCTGTTAAATCAATGATAGTTTCCCCACTCTCGTTTAATACTTTATCGTTTGCATAATAAATAACATCTTGAAAAGTACCTACCTCATTGGGGGTACAAGATTCACTGCTCTTATTATACAATATTGTAATGATTCTGTCAAGTAATAGTTCTTCCTTGGCTAAATCCATAATATCTGACATAAACTTCTGTCTCATAAAACATTCTTCCTAAACTACTCTAAAATTAGTTAATAAATTCGTTTGATACGTTCTGGAATACATCAAATCCACGTTGAGTGAATTGCTGTGCAAAGTCCAAGAAGTTTCTCCAGTTCATTGCCATCATGATAAAACCTGCAATAAGCAAGATAACTGCTAACATACCAAGCGCCTTCCAAACACTAATCTTCTGTTCCCCACGAGTATAACCCCATGCAAACACAATTAAGCCAATAATTACTGCACCTGCGATTACGATAAGTCCTAATGTACCAATCTTGTTTAGAATATTATCTGCGATTGTTACGGCTGTTCCACCATCACCTGCTGGTGCAAAATAAATAAGGTTCTTTACGATATTCATATTTTTCTATTCTCCTAGTTTTTTCTTCATGTAATTTAAAATAACCATAGTTTGTTCTTTAGTAAAGTTCATAAACTTATAGTTTTCCCTTGTTAAATCTTCGATAACTGACATACATAGTGCATCCATGATGATAGATACATCGTTATCTTGTTGTGGTGTTGATTGCTCAACTGTTTCCTTTCGTGGTCTACCTCTACCACGTTTTACCTCTTCAACTGGTTCTTCATTATCTTCTTCAATATTTTCTTCTTCCTGTTGAATAGGTAACTCTTGTGTCTTTTCTGTCACTTCTTCTACCTGTGGTTTAGGAGTTACTCTCCCATATAATGCACTCTTGCTTTCGTCTGACATACCCTCTAAGAACATGTCATCATCTTCTTCTAGCATTTCATCCACAGTGTAGTCATTTGTCTTTTGCTCACTTGCAAAAAGTCTATCAATTGCGTTCTGTGCTGGCATTTCCTTACTCCTCTACAATTTCAATATCAAAATCTTCATCATCTTCTGCTTTTGTTATCTTATTTAATTCTCTCAACATCTTAGAATCTTCTTCCTCAGTTGTTTCTGGGATTGACATTAATGATACATCAATCTTCATCTTTGCTAACTCCGTATTTACTAAGTGTAAATCTCTTTCTAATTGAGTGTTCTTCTTAGATAACTCTGCATTTGTTGTTTCCAACTTATTAACCTTTTCTAAAAGGTCAGATACAACTGTTTCTACATCTTCTGGATATGCTCCATACGGTGTAGATACTCTAATATTTAGTTTCTCTAACTTTTCAGGTAACTTTTCCTTAACAGTCTTTGATTCCTTCTTCTTGCTCCAAAACATATCAATTAACCTCTTCGTACTCGTTTGTATCTCGGTTAAACTTTAGTGGAACTACCTTTGTAGCAGTTAATACTTTGTTATAAACAATCTTGTCTGACTTAGAAACATATTGTTCAGAATCTAATTTTCCATAAACTCTAACCATGTTTCTAGGTGCTAACATCTCTGTAATTTCCTTTGTACCATCTGTAGGATATAACACACGAATATAAGTGTATCTGTTACGCTTTGTATTATCTACAAACTTATACTCACCTGTAATGGCGCAGATATTAAAAGTAGTCATTTCTGACATTACCTTTGCATCCTTCTGTACCTTACCATCAATTACAATTTCATTCTTTACCATTTAATTATCATCCTCTCCTAATCTAACTCACAAAGTGCAGTTAAGTACTTACACAAACTCTCATTGTTCTTAATGACATTCCAATCATGATACCAAGAAACACGTTCAATCATATCTTCCATAGTACCAAAGATTGCACCAACTTTTACTAATGGTTTGAATAGATTTACAATATACTTCAATAAGTCCTTATTCTTAGTTGCACGTGTAATTACTAATCTTGTCTTTTCTAAGATTCCATCTTCTTTTGAGAATCGTAAGTTTTTACGTGAACCATTTAAGGCTTGCAACTGTTTCATCATAGATTTAACAGATGGCACAGAAGTATTTGTGGTTAAAATTAATCTATCCACAATCTTGTAAATCTTAGTGATTGGCTGAATATTCATGTAGTCGATACCTGTATCAAAGAATACTACATCATAGTGCATGATTAATTCTTTAAATACTGTATCCCAAAACTCTGAATCTCGTGTAACTTCCTCGAAAGCCATTGGCATAGCGAGATAAAAGTCTACGTTAGCACCAAAGCCATCAGACTTAACTCTGCAATTATGTAGATAGTTAAAGTCCTTATTTCCTGCCTTATATTGCTTATAAAAGCCTGCAAGTGTCGGTGAAATACTACCAATCAAAGCACCTAACTGTCCATCAATAATGTCAAAGTCAGCAACTGCAATTCTCTCAGTTGGATGTGTCATAGCATAATTTTTAACTGCCATAGCACAAGTGGTAGTCTTACCAGAACCACCTTTAGAACTACCAAAAGCGATTGTCCTAGCAGGAGTTTGTTTCTTTTCTCCCACTACATCATCATCAAAACTTAAGATAGAGGTCATAGAAACACTATCAATCCCTTTATTTGTAGCAGAAATATTATCTACAACAAAGTCTAAGCTATCATCAATAGATAACTGAGGTTCAATCTCTCTCTTATACTCTTCAGCCTCGTGTTCATCTTCTTTTTGTTGTTCAATCGTTCTTGTCGGCTCTGGTTGTAAGTCTTTCTCAATAAGTTTCTCAACCACTGGTTCAACTGGCTTTTCTACTGTTGGTTGTGGTTTATCAACCTTATATAGCACAATCTCATCGTTCATTGGGAAATCTAACGCAACATCGACATCTTCCCACTTGTAGTAGGTAATGTCTAATGAGTCTTTGTAATTACTAAATGCTGTATAGATTTGTTCTGTTAAACAAGCCACATCAACATAGAAATCAGTTTCAACAAACTCTCCCTTATTCAGAAATTCATCTACTGTATAGGTTTCATACTCGAAATCTACTACATCTTTAGGGATACGTTTGTCATTTGTTAAAATAACATACATCTTTTCTCATCCTTCCTATCTTAATTTAAAGGAGTAGTATTATTTGTTTCTACTACTCCTTTCATTAAATAAATAGCATAACTTCCTAATGATTATTCCAATACTTACCTGCAACATATAACTTGTTCTTAGTATCTGCTATCGTTCTTCTTACACTGTCAGGAGTAATCTGGTAAATTATCAGACCAAGGATAATAAATACCACAGTACTTAATAAACCCTTTCCAACTAATTTCGTAAATAAGAATGTAAATACGAATAATCTAGTACTTGCTGTTAAATAACCTGTTGCATATTCCTTTAATTTATCCAATCCTCCAGACAATCCTTTATTCTCTGCAACTAATTCATATAGTGAGAAGAAAATAAATTGGAGTCCTAAGAATATTAGTAACATAAAGTTCTTAATCTTTTTGAAAATGATTGGTAAAAAGAAACAACCTAAGATAAGAACGTGTAACATCATTACCATTGATTGTTTCAGGAATTGTTCAATCTAAACCTGCTAAGCAGTATGCAGTCTCAATAATGGCTAGCTTGGGCTTGCTAGTAAGTCTTATTCTGTTAATTCTTTC